>ERZ773180.7-NODE-7-length-239317-cov-26.365520_pt1 | contig 239317 bp, 185 predicted proteins | sample MGYA00511080_ERZ773180 | MGnify/ENA primary metagenome ERZ773180 (study PRJEB29015, sample SAMEA2738175) | human oral metagenome | biome: human oral; feature: human-associated habitat; material: saliva | place: China | collected 2178 ... | reverse complement strand
CCATATCAAACGAGCCGACCACCACACGGTTACACCACTATGCGGGACGCTACTCTTTCACCGCTTAGTTACCGCCTGTTTGAGGCTAAGCGGTATATCGAAAACGTTGGTATATCAGTCAAAACATGGTGTGTTGCCGCCTCTACCGCCTAATTTCTAAAAAGTGTACACGCGAGTGTTCATCTTCCTACATATGCGTGTGTATATATAAAAGTTTTCGGTTTTAGGCGGTGAAGGCGGTAAAGGGTTGGGATTCGGTTGAGATACGAGGGAAAATGCTATACCGCTTTTGCATTTTCAGGCGGTAAACAGCCGGTATCAACGCCGATTAGGCGGTGAAAATCCTCCTCTGCAACCTCCCTCCCACGAGATCATGCACGAGCGAAGATAGTCATACGCCCCGAAGGGGCGTTGGATGATAGTCCTCGATGTTGGGTGATAGTCCCCCCTCCCCCCACCTCGACGACGGGCCTGAGTTTGGCTGAAAGGTAGGGAATAACATAGGGATTCGGCTTCGTCAGGGCAAAACAAAACCCGGTATCTCAGCGACTTTTCGTTGAGATACCGGGTTTTTCTGGTAGCGGGGACAGGATTTGAACCTGCGACCTCCGGGTTATGAGCCCGGCGAGCTACCGAACTGCTCCACCCCGCGTCGGTAAAGTAAACATTACCCGCCTGCCAGGCATGACGCAACCTGGCGCGCCATGGCCTTACTCACCCGGCGGTAAGGCAGGTCATATTTTAGGCTATCTTTGGTGCTACATCTAGTAAGAAATGGTGGATTGACGCGGTTTGCGTCAATCCACCATTAAATTTCAGTCTTGCCCTACAGCAGTGTCGCCGTCGCCATCACCCGGCTGCTCCGGATCTGGGCTAGGGCTTTCACCGCCGCCGTCACCGCCACCAGTGGGGGCCGGATCGGGAGCTACCGGCTGCGGAGAGGTTACCGGATCAGGGTGCACGGTGGGCACCGCAATCGGCTCAGAGGGGGCCTGGGGCGCCGTCGTAGCCGAGCCGCCACTGCCGCTACCGCCGCCAGAACCGCCACTGCCGGAACCAGAGCCACTACCTGAACCGCTACCTGAGCCACCAGAACCAGTGCCCGAATTACCAGGCTTGGCGCCAGAGCTGTTAGAGCCACTGTTGGAAGCGGAATTACCAGAGTCATTACCACTCTTGCTGGTAGCATTTTTGCTACGCGAAGTGGGCTGAGCGGTAGGCGCTGCGCTAGCCACCTGCTGACGCTCCTTGCGCGCCTCACGGCGACCCTCACGGGCTACTACAGCCTGGCGCTCTTCTTCAGTAAGGTCTTCAGTATTAACGCCCGCCCCTAGACCGGCACTATTTAGTACCGCGTCGTGAGCTGCCGCCAAAGTGTCAAAGGCCTTGTCGATGCGGGCAGCTGAAGCACTGACTTTATTACAATCAGTGCCATCATAAACCGTCAGGCGTCGCGAGTTCTCAATTTCTTGATCTAATGACTTAATGAGCTTTTCGTCAACCTTGTCACGCTGACGTTTAACCGTATTCTCAGCATCCTTAATTTCGTTCACCAAGGAGCTGTAGGCCGCTAGTTGCTGCGGAGAGTTAGGGCACTGGGTAGCAACCGCATTGACTTTAGCTAGGTTGCTATCTAGATCCTGACCTCGGTTCATTGAAGCTACCCCAATGCCACCAATGATCAGCAAAGCTGCTGCTGAAAGGGCGCTAATACCAGCAACTACGTTACGGCGTACACGCACCTGTTCTTCAGCCCGCTTAAGCACGCTTGCTTGCGAAGTTTCAGATAGGGCAGGAGCTTGTTCATTAGCCTGGCCATCTTCACTACGCACCGCTGTAGCGTCAGCACCGGCACCACTGGCAGGCTGACTCATATCGATAGGTTCAGTAATAGATTCTTCCAAAGCATTCTCCAATCCAACGCAAGGTTAACACGCCGTTGAAAAAGATTTCAGGATATTTGACTCACAATTCTTTTAATCAGCACTAAACCAGCGCTAGTTAGAATGGTTAGTAATTTAATGCTTACAATTAATCATGATGTTACTTAACATTCAGGCTGGTTTTAGGGTCCCTTCAGCGCTCCAGCATAATACTCCCAGCTGGCCATATGGTATATGGGGGTAACTCCCCTATCGCAACAGTTAAGTCCTAAGTCACAATCACCACTATGACGGCGGACATATAACAAATAAAACCACGAGCGTCATCGCCCTGAATCAAAATAAACCCGGTTTAAAGGGATAAAAAAACCTGGTTGCGGAAATAAAAAACCGACCGGATAACCCGGTCGGTTAAAATCGTGGAGCTAAGGGGATTCGAACCCCTGACCTCTTCCATGCCATGGAAGCGCGCTACCAACTGCGCCATAGCCCCAATCCGATAAAACGAACCGGTTTTGCGTTCAACCTTCGCTTAACGCAACGTGGAAAACTTTAGCCGCCACAAACCAGTTTTGGCAAATCCTCCAGCAGTGGCTTACATCACCAAATTGCCGGAGTGGCGTTAGAGCTATCTGCCACGCTCACATTCCACTGGCGAATAGCCCAACCGGGCGGGCGTAAACCGTTATGTAGCACCCCCCAAGCGCAGTTGCCCAGCGACAGCAGCCCCGACCAACTATTAGGGTCTAAACCCAGCAGGCAGGTGGCCCCCATAGTCAAAACTGCCGAGTGGGCTACCAGTACCACCGTATCGTCAGTGTCTAAGCCTTCCACGGCCTCGCGCATAGCCGCAGCAGAGCGCTGGCCCACCGCGTCGCGCTCTTCCATACCGATGCCACCGGGCGTAGCGCACTTACCACGCCACTGTTTAAACTCCTGGGGCCAGTCAGCCTTAATTTCTTTACCGGTTAGGCCTTCCCAAATCCCAAAGGAACGCTCAATTAGACGCTCATCACTAGCCACCCCAATCCCGGTCAGTTTCGCGAGAGCCCGGGCGGTTTGCTGAGCCCGCTCCAGGGGTGAAGCGATGATCTTAACCGGCTTATAGGCCGCAATAATTGGCGCCGCTGCATCAGCTTGGGCTAACCCAGCTGCATTTAGGGAAATATCGGTTACCCCCTGCACGCGCCCTTGCAGGTTGTAATCGGTCTGCCCGTGACGCCAAACCACCAACTTAGCCATGTTTACTCACTAGCGAGCACGCTGGCGGGCAGCTCAATTTGCGGGCAGTCCTTCCACAGGCGTTCCATGGCGTAAAACTCACGGTCCTCCTCGCGCTGGACGTGCACCACAATATCGTTGTAGTCCAGCAGCACCCAGTGGGCCTGCGAATAGCCCTCACGCATACGGCGCTTAGCGCCAGCCTTGTGTAGGGCTTCCTCCACGGCGTCTACCACAGCCATAACCTGACGCTCATTGCCAGCAGAGATCACCAAAAACACATCGGTTAGGGCCAGACGCTGCGAAACATCAATAGCGATAATGTCGCTAGCCTTCTTCTGGGAGGCGGCATGAGCCGCTGCGTAAGCAAGTTCAATCGCGTAAGGGGTGGCGGACATTTCGTCTCCTTAAATTCTCTAAGTCTGATTAAAGCACAGCCGCCAAGCATGTAAATACTTGGCGGCTGCTTGGCTTTTTAGCGTCTGCTATTCGAGTTTGGGTAGTTCCAGACCCAGGGCATTGGTGGAGCCGCCGTCGAGCACAACGAACCACACCACTGCCGCAACCACCAGTGCCAACACAATGATCAGCAACATGGTCAGGAAGATACGCAAACCGCGACCGTCCTGGCTGGACTCGTCATCTTCCAGGCGGTCATACAAACCAGTGTCCGCCAGCGCCTCATTAGGGGCCGAGTTAGCCTGCTGGTTAGCGCGGGCCTGGCTGAAAGCACCCCAGTTGGGCACTACCTCCTCTTCAAACTCATCCTGAGTAGAAACTATCTCCGGGGTACGCTGCACCACCGGCGGGTTGGGGTTGGCGGGCTTAATAATGGTCAGTTCACCAGTGTTGGTGTCTACCTCACGCACACCCTTGGCTACTGAGGGGGCTCGCACAATTGGGCGACGTGCCGGGGTCTCATTAGCGGCCGGGGCTGGGGTGGGCGCTGGCTGGGCGTTACCCCCCAGCAGTGAACGACGGCGCATGGGGGCCGGTTCGGCCTGCCCCGGGGTGGGCTGAGCATCAGCCAGCGGCTCATTTACCGGCGCATAGGCGGCGGTAGAAACATTCCAGTCACCGGCCTCGTCAGCGGAAGGCACCGGCTGGGTGCGGTCGGCTGCAACCGACTGCCACAACGGACCCTGTTCGCCGCCACCGGGCGCCTGCACCGGGGCTGACTGCGCAGCTGGCTGCGCTACCGGCAGCTGCGCTGACTGAGCAGACTGACTGGCCGGCTGGGCAGGCGGATTATTTAGCACCGAGTGCACTGGCAGGAAGGGCGAGGCCGGTGCAGCCTCACTGCGCGGGGCAGCCTCACTGCGCGGGGCGGCCGACGGCGTCGGGGCACTAACCGCGTTAAAGACTGTGCGGCGTTGGGGCAGGTCTGCCCCAAAATCAGAAACTGCCGAGTTAGCGCTAGCTGCCGAGGCGGCAGTACCAGACAAGGCGCTGGGGGCGGAGGCAGAAAAAGCGCTGGGAGCACTGGCAGCAGAGCGGGCACTAACCGCGTTTACACCAGCCAAATCAGCTGAAGCGGCGGTGGCCGAGAAAATACTGGGGGCACTTGCTGCGCTAGCAGCCGCACGCCTACGCGAGCGAGTCCCGGCGCGGCTAGCCAAATCAGCTGAAGCTGCCGTGGCCGAGGCAGCCGTGGCAGAGAAAGAACTGGGGGCACTAGCTGCGTTAGCGCGGCGTCGGGTGGCACGCCCATTAACTGCCGGCGCTGCCGAGGGGGCGCTCAAAGAGCTGTAAGCGCTAGCACTAGTGGCCATAGGTGCGCTGGCTGCGCTAGCAGCACGCCGCGAGCGCGCCGGGTAAGTGGGTAGCGAAGGAGCCCCGGCGTGGGCCGAATTGACGTGTACCACCGGCTGAGTGGAAGCCTGGGCCTCTAAGGGACCAGCTCCGGCGCTAGTGGCGCTAGCAGCAGAAATACCAAAGGAAGCAGCTGAGCCGGCGGTGGGCGAGCTGCTGGCTAGATGTGTAGGCAGTCCCCCACGGGAGCTATCAGCGCCGTTAGTGGCTGCACTATTTACAGGCGCGAAGGTAGGGGCAGCTGCGTGTCCAGCGCCTTCAGGCATGCGACTAGCGGCGGTAGGCACTACCCGTGTATCTCTAAGATCGTCGCCGGGAGTAACAACCGGGGTGCTAGGGGCACTAGGGAAGACAGGAGCGCTAGGGGCGGCGCTAGAGCGGCTAGGGGTTGTAACATCGCCGGGGCCAGAGCCTAAAAGCGGCTCGCGGATAGGCTCAAAACTGTTGTGCTCGTGCAGAGTGTGGCTTTTAATATCCATCTCTGCCATAGGGCTTTGTAGTGCTTGAGCCTCATCAGCAGTTAATTCACCCGAGGCCACTGCCTCACGTAAAGCTTCTTGTTCTTCACGCAGGCGACGCATTTCGCGACGAGTTAACAGGGGCTGCTGGCCGGTTAGGAAGGCTTCACGCTCCGCTGAGCGCTCCGCTTCGCGGCGTGCTCGCCGAGACATTGGGCGGGCAGCTCCGTTTTGAGGCGCGTCAGTCACTTTCGCTATCCTTCCTGCCGGTTTGTCCTTGGGCTACATTGGCGGTCATTGAAGTGGTTGCACTGCGGCGCTGTCCACTTCTATAAAGGCCATATTTACGAATGTATTGCACTACGCCGTCTGGTACCAGGTACCACACCGGCGCGGCGCGTTTAACTCTTTCACGACATGCTGTTGAGGAGATGGCCATAGCTGGCACCTCAACCAGTTGCACGCTATCTGGCAGTCCGGTCTTGTCTAACACATGTCCCGGACGGGTGACCCCCACCATATGTGCAAGCTCGAATAGTTTATCGGCGTCTTTCCAAGAAAAAATCTGCGCCAACGCATCTGCGCCAGTGATGAAGAACAACTCCGTGCCTGGATAAAGTGCGGCAATATCACGCAAAGTATCCACAGTGTAGGTAGTCCCGCCACGATCAATATCCACCCTGGACACAGTAAAGCGCGGGTTAGAGGCCGTAGCGATAACTGTCATCAAGTAGCGATGCTCGGCAGCAGAGACGCGACGGTCACGTTTAAAGGGTTGGGAAGCTGTAGGAACGAAAATCACTTCATCAAGCTCAAAGGCGTCTTGCACTTCGCTTGCAGCCACCAAGTGGCCATGGTGAATCGGGTCGAAAGTGCCACCCATAATGCCTATGCGTGGTGCTCGCCCTGTTTTTTCCATGCCTACATACTGCCATGAATTAATATAAATAGCCTATCCTTATGGGGGTATTAACCAAGTTTTCCTACAGTTTCGCGGCCTACACTGGCAATCTGACACGTATTACGGGAGGCAGTAATGACCAGGCATGATCGGCTTAGCGAGCTACTGGCTATGGTTCTGGAAGCCGGCAGCGTGCATATTGACGACGTCGTCTCTCAGCTGGGGGTTTCCGCCGCAACCGCCCGGCGCGATCTGGATTTACTAGCCAGCCAACAGTTAGTTACCCGCACTCGCGGTGGGGCTAGCGCCAACCCTACTTCTTCAGAGCTGCCCTTGCGTTACCGCACTACACGCATGTCTGAGGAAAAGACACGTATTGCTCACGCTGCCGCCAAACTGGTTGAGCCGGGCCAAACTATTGCCCTTAATGGGGGCACTACCACCACTGAGATTGCCCGTGAACTAGCCTTGCATGCACCTGAGCCCACTTTGGAAGTGCCGCAAGTTACGGTGGTTACTAATGCGGTCAATATTGGTTATGAGCTGACTGTGCGCTCGCATGTACGGGTAGTGATGACCGGCGGAGTGCCTCGTCCTCAGTCATATGAGCTGGTAGGACCCCTGGCACAGCGTATTTTGCCCGATATTTACATCAACACCTTGTTTTTGGGGGTCGAGGCTCTAGGCCCACGCGGGGCCTACGCTTCCCATGAGGGTGAAGCAGCCATTAACGCGGCCTTGGCTGATGCGGCTGAAACGGTGGTGGCTGTTAGTGACCACTCGAAACTTGGCACTAGTGCCTTTGCACTGATCCGCAAGCTGTCACAGATTGACCTGCTGATCACCGACTGCGGTGTGGATGAGGACACGCTGGCGTGGATCAAAGCCGCCGGGGTAGAGACTATGATTGTTTAAGGGAAACATTTTCTCCCCTACCCCAACATAATCGAACACAGCTTGGTTGGTGCCTGGTGCATTAGCTTAGCTGTGCAACTGCTGCCGAGGAAGTCTGCAATGACCATGCCCCCCGCCCCGCGCACTACCGGTCGTGTCACCATGCCCATCCAAGAGGGCATTGATGAACAAATCCGCGCCCTTTGCACTGTTTTAGGTGCAGATGCCGTACGTAACTCTGACGGCACTTGGCTCCCTGAAATCGCCTCTGAACTGGTGGACAAGGTTTATTCCACCTACTTCCCTGCCCGTGGCGATCAAGAATTTGCGTTGGCTCATCCCCAAACTTTGGTTAACCAATACCTGCTTTCTGCCCGGCACACTGCTTTAGGCGCCACTGCCCTAGAAATTGACGTCATGGAGGGCTATTTCCGTGACCAGTTCGCCCCGCACTATGAGCGCTATGAGCGTTTTTGGGAGGTTACTGACCGCACTACCGGCCAGGTAGTGCCCGTAGAAGACTGGCAGCTAGATCAGCAGCGCGGGGTGGTAACTATCCCCCAGCCCACGCCTTGGCATGAATACACTGTGGCTTTCCTAGCTGATCAGCTGTGGGACTCCACCCAGATGTACAACTACATCACCAACAATTGGCAAGATGACCCCACCCGCGTCAAAGAGCGCCCTTATGACGCACGCAAACACCCGGTGTGGGAACACACCCGCCAGGCCCTGACCGACTGGCTGAAGGCCCACCCGGAAGTGGATGTGGTGCGTTTTACCACTTTCTTCTACCACTTCACGCTGGTGTTTAACGAGAGCGGTAAAGAAAAGTTCGTGGACTGGTTTGGCTATTCTGCCTCCGTCTCACCTGAAGCTTTGGACGCTTTTGAGGCTGAATACGGCTACGCGCTGCGGGCTGAAGATTTTGTCGACGCCGGCTACTACAACTGCCCCTTCCGCTCCCCCAGCCCCCAGTTCCTAGACTGGATTGATTTCACTTCCAGGTTTGTGGCCGCCAAGGCCAAAGAACTGGTGGATATTGCCCACGCTAATGGGCGCGAAGCCATGATGTTCCTGGGTGATAACTGGATTGGTACCGAGCCTTACGGCAAGTATTTCCCCTCAATTGGCTTAGATGCGGTGGTTGGTAGCGCCGGTAGCGCCGCCACTACCCGCCTGATTAGCGATATTCCCGGGGTTAAATACACCGAGGTGCGTTTCTTACCTTACTTTTTCCCCGACGTTTTCAACCACGAGGGCGGAGACCCGGTGGGCCAAGCCAATGATTCTTGGTTAACTTCACGGCGCGCTATTGTGCGCCGCCCGCTAGACCGGATGGGCTATGGCGGCTATGTTTCGCTGGCCCTGGAGTTTCCTGAGTTTGTGCAGCGCATTGCCCAGATCTGCCAGGAGTTCCGCGACATTCACGAGTTTTCCGGCGGTAACTTGCCGGCTAACGCCCCCTTTAAAGTGGGTATTTTGAATGCCTGGGGTAAGCTGCGCAGCTGGCAAACCCATATGGTGGCCCACGCCCTGTGGTATAAGGCCTGCTACTCCTATGTGGGTGTGGTTGAGGCCTTGGCTGGTTTGCCTTTTGAGGTGGAGTTCCTCTCCTTCAGCGAGGTTTTGGAACAGGGCGTGCCTAGCGATATTGGGGTGCTGATCAATGCCGGCGCCGCTGGGACCGCTTTTTCTGGGGCTCAGGCTTGGGATGATCCGCGCCTGAGTGAAATTATTCGTGCCTGGGTGGCCGCTGGCGGCGGTTTCATTGGTGTGGGTGAGCCTAGTGCCTATCACAAGGGCGGGGCTTTCTTACAGCTTAGCGATGTTTTGGGGGTGGATCGCGAGCAGTCCTTGTCACTGTCTACTGACCGCTACCCCACTGTCAGCCTTGACCATTACGTTAGCGCTGATTTAGACCCTGTTTTCGACGACGGCGAAGGCGCTGGTGGGGATGTGTTTGCTACCAGCGCGCAGATCCTGCGACTAAAAGAGGGCAGTGTACAGCTGGCGGTTAACCACTATGGAGCCGGGCGCGCCGTGTATTTCTCGGGTCTGCCCTACTCCTATGTAAACAGCCGCACCCTGCAGCGCGCCCTGTATTGGGCGGCTAACCGTCAAGACCTCATTGAGCAGTGGCACACCAGCCACCCGGCCACTGAAGTGGCTTGGTATCCGCAGGTACGCCGATTCTTGGTGACTAACAACTCCTACCAGGCGGTTAACACCAGCGTATGCGGCCAGGGCCAAACCTGGCAGGTTGAGCTTGAGCCTATGGGTAGCTGCTGGATGGATGTGGATTAAAGACGTTTAGGCGCGCGCTTTATCTAAGTGCGCGCCTAAGCTTGCGCCAGCGTTTGGGACTAATGATTAGCTCAAGCCCAAACACCACCATCCACACAAATAAGATAGTCAGGTGCACTCTTTGGGCAATACCGCTGTAACGCTGAAGTACTTCTAGCACGGCGGCCGTAATCGCATAGAAGGCACTTGCCGCAGTCATTATGCCGGTTAGGTAACGACTAGCCGGCATAATTTTATGTAGCCTTAGGCCGCTGCGTGGGCTCAGTAGGCCGGTTAAGCCCACGCCGGCTGCAATCCAGGCCCCTCCCACCACAATCGAGGAGCCTTCATGAACCCGGTGCACCCAACTGGTGGAGTGTGCTAGCTGCGCCTTGCAACTATCTAAAGACACCGCGCATTGCATTGGGAAACTAACGTCCACAATGGTGGCCAACCCGATAAGTACTAGTCCCCCAAATCCCAGCAGGGCGCAGCGCCTGCCCCAGCGGTTAAGTTTGCGCCAGTGGACGTTTCTACCCAGGTTGTTAAGCCCTACCATGCCGGTGCCGCTAACCAGCAGTGAGGCTACGCCGTCGCCAATACGAGTGACCTTAGCGGTGGGCTGGCCACTAGCAGCCAATTCAGATGCGTAGGCGTTAACCCAACTCAAATGCGAGCCCAGCAGACCAGACAACAGCCAGGTGGAATAAACTATGGCGGCAAGTATTATGGCCACACCGGCGGTGCGTGCATATTTAAACGGCATCGCGTCCTCATAATGCTCGGAAGTACTGCTTTTATTATGGCTGTAAGGGCTGCTAACTAACCAATTGCATCGCTTCAAGGCAAATCGAGACGGTGTGAGATTTTAAGTAAACATGCTAAACGATTGACACATATAAGCTGGATTCGCCGGGGTAAGACAAAGGCGTCCTACCCCACCTCACCAGGCGATATGCCCAAAAATCGTCTGGGTGCGGCAGCACCGTTAGTGGGGCGACCAGCGCGATTAAGGACGCTCCGCTAACACGGTGCTAGCACGTCACATATGTTGTCAGATCTTTGCCTGACAGAGTTATCTAGTTTCGGTTTACAGATCCGGGTCGGTCCACAGACCCTGGGCTGCTTCTTCACGCAGGGCTGCGCGGGCAGCTTCTTTCGCGTCCATACGTTCTTTATATTCAGCTCGGCGCTGCTCGTTGGTACGGCGGTGGTAGTCCTCCACGCGCACATCCGTGCCGCGCTGGCCCAGCAGCTCAGCCCCGGCAGTGAGGGTGGGCTCCCACGTGAAGATGACGCCGTCGCTTAAATCACCGATAAGCACCGTGTCTCCACCCTGTGCCCCGGCCTTGAGCAGCTCATCTTCCACGCCAGCAATAGCCAGGCGGTCAGCTAGGTAGCCCACGGCTTCATTGTTAGTGAAGTCAGTTTGCAGCACCCAGCGTTCAGGCTTTTGGCCGCGCACCTGATAAACCTTGCCCTCCTGGGGGTGGTTAATCAGCTTAATGGTGGCAATGGGCTCATTCTTACGCCGTCCTACCGGGGCCGGGGTAATAACCGGGCGCACCGTCTGACTTTCGACCTCTTGCAGCTGCTGGCGGTCTTGCTCTACCAGGTCCGCTAGCGCATAGGACAGTTCACGTAGGCCCTTACGGGTTAGCGCACTGACTTCAAACACCGGCCAGCCGCGCTCTAGCAGCTCATCGTGCATCATTTCAGCCATGGCGGCGCCGTCAGGCATATCCACCTTGTTAACCACAATCACGCGTGGACGGCTCATCAGCGGCAGGCGGCCCGTGGCACTGCCATCATCAGCTAGGCGCTGCGAGTAGGTGGCCAGCTCAGCTTCAATAACCTCAAGGTCATGGACCGGGTCGCGGTCAGATTCTAGTGTGGCCGCGTCAAGCACATGCACAATCACCGCGCAGCGCTCAATGTGGCGCAAAAACTCCAGGCCCAATCCCTTACCTTCACTGGCGCCAGGGATCAGCCCGGGCACATCCGCAATGGTATAGCGGCTAGAGCCAGCCTCAACCACGCCTAGGTTAGGTACCAAAGTAGTGAAGGGATAGTCGGCAATCTTGGGGCGCGCCGCACTCATAGCCGCAATCAGGGAAGATTTACCGGCGCTGGGGTAACCCACTAAAGCCACGTCAGCGATGGACTTTAGCTCAAGTACTACATCTTTTTTCTCACCGGGCAGGCCTAGCAGGTGGAAGCCCGGGGCGCGGCGCTTAGAGGAAGCTAGCGAGAAGTTACCACGCCCGCCGGCGCCGCCTTCCGCCACTACCAGCTGCGCTCCCTGCTCAACTAGGTCAGCGATTACAGTGCCGTCAGTGTCTTTAACAACCGTGCCTTCAGGTACCGGCAAGATTACGTCAGCGCCATTTTCGCCGCGCCGCCAGTCCCCCATACCCGGGGTGCCACTGGCAGCACTACGGTAAGGGCTACGGTGGTAGCTAAGTAGAGTGGTGACCGAGGGATCTACCCGCAAAATAACCGAACCACCGTGACCGCCGTCGCCACCATCAGGGCCAGCCAGGGGCTTGAACTTTTCACGGTGAATCGAGGTGCAACCATGGCCGCCGTCACCACCGGCAACGTGCAAAACCACGCGATCAACAAAACTGGCCATGATCTCTCCTAGGTATCAGTTGCGGGCGTAGATATGACGCAAGGGCGGCCGGCATCGCGCCGAACCGCCCTCACATGACGTTTAGTCGCTGGTCTCAGGCCTCAACTAGGACGTTGACGACCTTACGACCGTGGTGGGTGCCGAACTCGACACTGCCAGCTGCGGTAGCGAACAGGGTGTCATCGTTACCGCGGCCTACGTTTACACCAGGGTGGAAGTGAGTGCCGCGCTGACGCACGATAATCTCTCCGGCCTTAACAAACTGGCCGCCGTAGCGCTTAACGCCCAGGTACTGTGCGTTCGAGTCACGGCCGTTGCGGGAGGAACCCAGACCCTTCTTGTGTGCCATTTCCTAATCCTCTTTTCTGCTAAGACTAATCGATGCCGATATAGGGCAAGATCAGGCGATTGCGGTGACCTTGACGGCGGTCAGCTTGGCGCGGTGGCCCTGACGCTTACGGTAACCGGTCTTGTTCTTGAACTTGAGGATGTTGATCTTAGGACCCTTCTCGTCGCCGACGATTTCGGCGCGAACGGATACCTCGGCTAGGCCAGCAGCGTCCGAGGTCACCTTGTCGCCATCCACCAGGAGTAGGGGGGCGAGGGTTACCTCGTCGCCGATCTCACCGGCAAGCTTGTCGACAACGACGACGTCGCCGACGGAGACCTTCTCCTGACGGCCACCAGCCTTGACGATCGCGTAGACCACGTTGATGCTCATCTCTTTTAGTCGTTTTAAGCGCCCCGTAGCTACTAAGCCAACTTGGCACTTTCTGGCAAACGGTGCGCAACGCACCGACGGTCAACTCTACGTGACGAAGGGGCGTTGCGCCAACCTGTTTTCGCTATTCTTCAGTGTGGTCTTGCGCACCGGTTTCAGTTTGTGCCGGTGCCACCACCCCGGAGCTAGCTGCCCGACGGCGTGGGCGACGCATGGTTTCTAGCACCGTGTCGGCGCTAGCAACTACCGATCCACCTCCGGAAATAGTCTGCCTCTGGGCCGGGGCGGCCGGGGCGTGCTCGGGGGTGACGCTTACATCGGGGGCACTAGCAGCGCGGCGCACAGCCCGACGGCGTGGGCGCGGCTGGGCTACCTCGGTAGCTGCGTGTGACTGCTCAGCTACCTCGGCGCTTGCGGACGCCTGTCCGGTTACCTCCTCCTGGACGGCTGCCGGCTCTAGTGGCGCGTCAGCCGACTGCTGAGCCTCAGCGCCATCGTGGGCCGTAACGCTATCGCTGTCCGCAGCGGCGTCGTCGTGAGCAGTACCGTTGGCAGTCTCGTCGTGAGCCTGCTGCGGCTCCAAAAGCTCCATAAAGTCAGCCGGCGCAGCGCTCTGCACAAACTGGCCTGAGCGGCGCACCCGGCGTGGCTGACGCACAGTTTCACGCGGCGCCTCGCTAGCCCCACTTTCGTGTGCCTGCTCAGCGGCGGCAGCGATCTGGGCTAGGGCATTACGCACATTGTCACGCTCAGACTCATCGGCCACGCTGGCCGCAGCAGACTCACTGGCTGAGTCATTCTTACGGCGCGGCTCTTCATCCTTACGCTGCTTACGACGGCGTTTACCGCTATCTGCATGGGCTGAAGCAGACATAGACATGTCCACCACCTGGTTTTCCACCGGGGCATCATGAACGATAAAGCCACGCCCATTGCAGTGCTCACACGGCGTCGAGAAGGCCTCTACCAGCCCCTGCCCCACACGTTTACGGGTCATCTGTACCAGCCCCAAGCTGGTTACTTCAGTGACCTGGTGGCGGGTACGGTCACGACCCAAGCATTCGATTAGGCGGCGCAGCACCAGGTCCCGGTTGGACTCAAGCACCATATCCACAAAGTCGATTACCACCATGCCGCCAATGTCGCGTAGACGCAGCTGACGCACAATCTCCTCAGCTGCTTCCAGGTTGTTGCGGGTGACGGTCTCCTCCAGGGTGCCGCCCGCGCCAGTGAAGCGGCCGGTGTTGACGTCAATAACCGTCATGGCTTCAGTGCGGTCAATTACTAAGGTACCGCCACTGGGCAGCCACACCTTGCGATCAAAAGCCTTAGCTAGCTGCTCCTCTACCCGGTAGGTGGTGAACACATCCACCGGAGAAACCCAGTGCTCTAGGCGGTCAGCTAGCTCAGGGCTAAGCTCAGTGACATATTCGCTAATGGTTTGCCAGGCTTTAGAACCCGAAACGATCAGCTTGCGGAAGTCTTCACTAAAGACGTCACGCACCACGCGCAAAGCCAGCTCCGGCTCACCCTTTAGTAGCAACGGGGCTTTGCCTGAGCCACGGTTAACGGCTTGCACCTTCTTTTGGATCTGCTCCCACTGGGCGGTTAAGCGCTGCACATCAGCGGCTAGCTGCTCTTCAGTAGCGCCCTCAGCGGCGGTGCGCACAATTACACCATGTCCGGCGGGCACAACCTGCTTCAAGATGCGCTTTAGGCGGGCGCGCTCAGTGTCGGGTAGCTTGCGTGAAATGCCGGTCATGGAAGCCCCGGGCACTAGCACCAGGTGGCGTCCGGCCAGGGTGATCTGACTGGTTAGGCGCGCGCCCTTATGGCCAATAGGATCCTTGGTTACCTGCACTACTACCGTGTCGCCGCTCTTGAGGGCGTCTTCGATGCGGCGGGGCTTGCCTTCCAGCCCGGCGGCATCCCAGTTAACTTCACCGGCGTAAAGCACGGCGTTGCGGCCCTTGCCTAGGTCAACGAAGGCGGCTTCCATGGAGGGCAGCACGTTTTGTACTCGCCCAATGTAGACATTGCCCACCATTGAGGTTTGGGTGTGGCGGGCTACGTAGTGCTCTACCAGCATGTCGTCTTCAAGTACGGCGATCTGGTTGAGGCCGTCTTTTTCACGCACGATCATCTGGCGGTCCACGCTTTCGCGGCGGGCCAGGAATTCTGCTTCGGTCACGATCGGGCGACGGCGTCCAGCGGCGCGTCCTTCCCGACGGCGTTGGCGCTTGGCTTCTAGGCGGGTAGAGCCTTTAAGGGCGGTAACTTCGTCTTTAACATCGCGGGCTTCATCTGAGCGGGTGCGGGTACGGCGGCGACGGCGACGACGCAGCGAGCCGGACTCTCCGCCTTCTTCCTCTTCGCTGCTTTCTTCACTGGCCTGCGCGTCAGCTTCAGCATCTTCAGGACTGGAAACGCTAGTAGTGGTCTCTTCTTCCTCTTCGCGCACGCGTGAGCGGCGTCCGCGTCCGCCACGACGACGGCGCACAGACTTGCGGCCGCTTTCATCGTCTTCTTCAGCTGTGGTTACATCAGTACTTTCGTCCTGAGTTTCTTCGCTTTCTTCGTCGGTTACTTCGACGCGCTTTTCGCGGCTAGTACGTTCGTCACGGTGGCGAGTTTTGCGGGACTTAACGCTCGCGCGCGGGGTGCGGGGGGCGTCGTCGTCGTTTTCAGCAGCATCAGCCTCTACTACCGGGCGCTTACGCACTGCCGAAAAATCGGGGGCCTGAAATAGTAGAGAGCCGAAAGAAGCAGGCGCACTGGGGACTTCCTGGGGTTCCTCAGCAGCACTAAAAGTGGAGTCAGCCATTATTTTCTCCAAAGTGACGCAGCCCAGGTTCGCACCTACCCCAAGCTGGTCGGGTCGTCGCCGCAGTGGGCGGAAAGTCTAGGAGCATCCCTTATGGGATGTCAGGGCCGCCGCAGTGCGCATTCTAGCCGGGCTTTGCAGCGACGAACATATGCGGCGCAAAAGCAGTTTGGCGAGCGCAGGGCAGGCGGAGAGCGCGCTGGTACGTAAGCGGAGCTCTTAGAGAATTATTCCACACCCATGGCACTAAAACCTGGTAGAGGCGTCACAGATAGCCAGTTTTTACTGTTGGCCTCAATAGCCCCAAGCAGGGCCTGAGTGTTTTTCGGGCGTGTCGGGTCGAGCGTGCGCAAGCTGGGACTTAGGTCAGGACTAGCTAAGTCCACACAAGCCCATTCGGGACGTATGTCCCAGGTATTTTGCAAGGGTAAACAAATTCACTTGAGTCATTTGCACCCTTAGTCAAAAAGTCCCACTTCTTCATGACAGTGCGTCAGGCTTAGAAGTACACTTACGGCGAAGTGTTTTGGCCCTACAGCTAAAAACTCAAGATTTAATCATTAGTACCAAGAAAGGTAGCGCTTGTGACCACCGCAATGGCGCTCGACAGTCTGGACCTAGCCCGCTGGCAGTTCGGGATCACGACCGTCTATCACTTCGTTCTGGTTCCACTCACCATCGGTCTAGCACCGCTGGTAGCACTCATGGAAACCGCTTGGCTCAAGACCGGTAACGAGCAGTGGCTAACTCTTACCAAGTTCTTCGGCAAGGTATTCATCATTAACTTCGCACTGGGTGTGGCCACCGGTATCGTGCAGGAATTCCAGTTCGGTATGAACTGGTCTGAATACTCTCGCTTTGTAGGCAACATCTTTGGTGCCCCGCTAGCCTTCGAGGCCCTGCTGGCCTTCTTCATGGAATCCACCTTCATGGGCGTGTGGATTTTCGGCTGGGACCGCCTGAGCAAGAAACTGCACAACCTGTGCATCTGGATGGTGGCGCTAGGCGTTAACCTCTCCGCCCTATTCATTTTGGCCGCTAACTCCTGGATGCAGCACCCGGTAGGCGCCGTCGTTAACCCCAAGACCGGCCGCGCCGAGCTTGACGGTATTGGCGGCTTCTTCGAGGTACTGACCTCTCCCCTAACCTGGGCCACCTACCTGCACGTAGTGACCACCGCCCTGCTGGTTGCTGGCGCTACGGTTATGGGCATTTCCATCTGGTGGATGGTGCGCGCAGTGCGTGCCGAGCAGAAGTTTGAGGCCACTGAGTTGTGGCGTCGCGGCGCTCGCTTTGGCGCCTACTTCGCACTAATCGCCGGTATTGGTGTACTGGGCACCGGTCACTGGCAAGGCCAGCAGATTGCTGAATACCAGCCTGCCAAGTTCGCCGCTGCTGAGGCCCTATGCCAGAGCCAGGAAGGCGCCGGTTTCACCGTAGCTGCCTTTGGTGACTGCTCTGCCAACGGCGGCCCCACCCGCATCATTGAGATCCCCAAGGTCTACTCCTTCATGGCCACCAACGACTTCAACGCCCGTATGACCGGCTTGGACGACGCCCAAAAGGACATGGAGCAGCGCTTTGGTAGCACCGCTGCCGACGGCTCCAAGATCAACTACACCCCCGACGTCATGACCACCTTCTGGACCTTCCGTCTGATGATCGGCACCGGTTCTCTATCCATCTTGCTGGCCCTGGTGGTGCTGTACCTGACCCGCGCCAACAAGCTCATTGCTAACCGCAAGCTGGGCACGCTGGCCCTGTGGAGTGTGACCCTGCCCTTCCTGGGCGCCAGCTTCGGTTGGATCTTCACCGAAATTGGCCGTCAGCCTTGGGTAGTAGCCCCCAACCTGGCCACGGTACGCCCTGACGACCCCACCACCTGGGTATACATGCTCACCCAGAACGGTGTATCCACGGTAGTCTCTTCCGCTTCCGTATTGACCAGTATGGTCGTATTCACCCTGCTCTATGCCGCTCTGGGCGTGGTTTGGTTTATGCTCCTGCGTCGCTATGTGCGTGAAGGCGTACGCACCCCGGTAGCTGACAAACCGGCCGACGACGCCGAGCTGACCTTCCAGTACTGATAAATACAAGGAAGTAAGACAAAATGACGTTATCTGTTCTCTGGTTCATCCTGATCGCTGTTTTGTGGATCGGTTACCTGACCCTAGAAGGCTTTGGCTTTGGGGTGGGCATGATCTACAAGTTTGTGGCCAAAGATGAGCGCGAACGCCGCGCTCTACTAGGCACTATCGGCCCCCACTGGGACGGTAACGAGGTTTGGCTGCTCACCGCTGGTGGTGCCACCTTCGCTGCCTTCCCCGAGTGGTACGGCACGCTCTTTTCTGGAGCCTACCTAGTTCTGTTCCTGATCCTGCTGGCCCTGATCGTGCGTGTCTGCGCTATTGAGTGGCGCGGCAAGATCAACTCTGACACCTGGCGTGCTCGCTGGGACTGGGCCCACACCATCAGCGCCTGGCTGCCCGCCATCTTGTGGGGTGCCGCCTTCGCCAACTTGGTGCAGGGTATGCACATTGAGGTAGTTGAGGTTGCCAGCCGCAAGGTTGTCCCCGTCTCTGAGGCCCTGGCGGCCCAGAGCGCCGGCACCCTGATTCCCGGCGCCTCCCACGAAATCACCGGCGGCTTCTGGAGCCTAATCACCCCCTTCACTCTGCTAGGTGGTTTGGTTACCTGCTCGCTGTTCCTGACCCACGGAGCCCTGTTCGCGGCCCTAAAGACCGCTGGCGACCTGTCCAAGCGCTGCTCCGCCCTGGCTCTGAAGCTGGGTGTGGTCTCCACCGTGCTCACCGCCCTATGGGCGCTGTGGGCTCAGCTGGCCTACTCTGCCACCCCCGCCTCTTGGATTGGCCTGGTACTGGCTGCCCTGTTCCTGGTGGCTTCCTTGTACCTGAACCTGCGTGGGCGTCAGGGCCTGGCTTTTGCCACCCACTTTGGTGCCATCGCCTTTGCCGTGGTGTTTATCTTCCTGGCTATCACCCCCGACATCATGCGTTCTGCCATCAACCCGGCTTACTCGCTGACTATCTCTCAGGGGGCTAGCGCGGATGTGACCTTGCTGATTATGACCATTGCCGCCGTGGTATTCGTACCCGTGGTGCTGGTGTACACCATTTGGAGCTACAAGGTCTTCGCCAAGCGCATCAACGCTGAAAAGATTGACCCCAACGCCGGCCTAGACCCGGTTAAGGTGCGCGACAACTCCGCTAAGCCGGTGGGCTTGGCTTACTGATCACTTGGCCTACTGATCAACAAGATCAGTAGTCACCACTGATTGCTGTTTAGCAAAGCGCTGGTGGCGGGCAACCTGCTTATGGTTGCCCGCCACCAGACTTTTTTCCTAAATCAAACTATTTGAATATCCTCGCTAGACTGGCCTTGTGAAGCCTTTGGACCCACGCCTGGCACGCTACGCTAAAGCAGCTCGCAGCTACATTATTTTCACCGCAGTCACCGGTTTTCTAACCGCCGCTGCCATAGTTAGCCAAGCTGCTTTGATTGCCTACGTCATTGCCCCCGTGATCACCTCAAAGAAGTCCTTAAACACGCTGGCCCTGCCACTGGCCCTGTTGGCGGGGGTGCTAGTTGTGCGCGTAGTAATCACCTACCTGCAAGAGTCACGCGCTCACCGCGCGGCCACACAAACTGTGGTGCAGCTACGCAAGCTCGTATTAGAGCAAGCCATTGGCGCCGGCCCGCGTTGGCGCTCAACCAACACCTCCCAGAGCGCCACCTTGGCTACACGCGGCCTAGATGATCTAGAACCCTACTTCACCCGCTACCTGCCCCAGTTGCTGCTGGCGGCCACAGTCACCCCGGCCACGGCTCTAGTGATGTTCACCCAGGACATCCCCTCCGCCATTGCGGTAGTGGCCACCATCCCGCTGATCCCTATTTTTATGATCCTGATCGGCAAGCTCACCTCCCAATACTCCAATGAGCGTCTAGCCGCCATGCAGCGCCTAGGCGCCCAGGTTTTAGATTTGACTTCCGGATTGCCCACCCTTAAGGCCTTAGGGCGCGCCCAAGGTTCAAGCAAACGCATCTATCAGCTCGGCAAGGCCTACAACGCCACCACTATGGCTACTTTGCGGGTAGCTTTCCTCTCTGGCGCAGTGCTGGAATTTATCACCACCTTATCGGTGGCGATTGTGGCCGTTGAGGTAGGTTTCCGCCTGCTATATGGGCGCCTGGATTTAGCTACTGCCCTACTGGTAATCATGATTGCGCCCGAGGTTTATCAGCCCCTGCGTCAGGTAGGTTTCCACTTCCACGCCTCAGCTAACGGCGTGGCCGCCGCCGAGCAGGCTTTTGAAATCATTGAACGCACCCATCACCAAGGCAGCCAAGCAGCCCCGCAGCTGAGCCAAACCACTATTGAAATCAGCAGCCTTTCGGTTAAAGCCCGAGGTGCCTATGCTCCCGCCGAGCTATCGGCCCGCTTAGAGCCGGGAAAAATCCATGTGCTGGTAGGTAAATCTGGCGCCGGTAAAACCACCACCGCCCAGGTGTTAATGGGCCTAGTGCCCCCCACTAGCGGCCAAGTTAATTTGCGCAGCGACAACGCCAGCTTGGATTTGCGTGAAGTTGAGCTTAACTCCTGGTGGCGCCAGCTAACCTGGGTAAGCCAGCATCCAGCGATTTTGCCCGGCTCAGTGCGTCAGTATCTGCTTAGCGCCGGCGCGTGCAGCCAAGCCGAGCTGGAAAAGGCAGCGCAGGTAACCGGTTTCGACGCCGTCGTAGCCGCCCTACCCCAAGGCTGGGACACCCAGCTGGGTCAAGGCGGGGTGGGGTTAAGTGTGGGTCAACGTCAGTGCCTGGCGTTAACCCGGGCCCTAGTCAACCCCAGCTCCCTGGTACTGCTTGATGAACCCAGCGCCCACCTGGATGCCATCAGTGAAAATCAGATTGTGCAGGCAGTGCTGCAGCTACGTGCAGCCGGCTCCACTGTGGTGGTTATTGCTCACCGTCAGGCACTTATCAACATTGCCGACAATGTCATTGAGGTGTGCGCCCAGGCGCTAGCCGCGCAGGAGGCTTAAGTGAATATGGTGTTTCTAAGTAGTCAAGAACGCTCCAGCCTACGCCACTGCCTGCGCCTGCTAGGGCTTAACCGGGGCCGGTTTTGGGCTTCAGTGCTTACCGGTAGCGCTGGTTTAGCTAGCGCCATTGCCTTAAGTGCGGTGGCTGCCTGGCTAATTGCCCGCGCCAGCCAGCACCCCGATGTGGTGATGCTGGGGGTGGCACCAGTAATGGTGCGCCTATTTGGTATTTCCCGCGCAGTTTTACGCTACGTGGAACGCCTAATCAGCCACGACACGGCGCTGCGGAGCATGAATGGGCTACGTACCCGGGTTTATCAGGCCCTAGCTGGCTCACGCGGCGACGTGGTGGCCTCTCTGCGCCGTGGGGATGTGCTAGCCCGTATGGGAGCTGATATCGACGCCGTCGGCGACCTGGTGGTGCGTGCCTACCTACCCGCTGCGGTGGCACTGGTGAGCAGTTTACTTACAGTGGTGGCTATCGCCTTTATCTACCCCCCTGCCGCCTTGATTTTGGCCCTATGCCTAGCTATCAGCGGTATTGGTGCTCCCCTAGTAACCATGCGGGCCACCCGCCGGGCCCTAGATGCACGGCGTATAGCTGACACGCAGCTGGCAAATGCCACCCTTAACCTCCTAGAAAACGCTGACGAACTGCGCATTAACGGCACTATGGAGACCGCCCAAAATGAGCTAGCCCAAATTGAGCAGCGCATTATTGCCCTTAAAGACAGCGCCGCCCGCCCCCGCGCTCTGGCCGCCGCCATTGATATCGCCGCCACCTTGAGCGCCGTAATTGGAGCGATTTTGGTTGGTAGCCCGGCCGTGGCCGCCGGCAACCTAAACCCGGTGATGCTGGCGGTTATCACGCTTACACCTCTGGCTGCTTTTGAGGCCACTGCCCCACTTGGCCCAGCCAGCACCCAGCTGATTGTTTCCGCCCAGGCCGCCACGCGCGTGATGGATCTAGTTGACCAGGCCCGCCAGGCAGCTGATGAGCCAAGCCATGAGCTAGCTGCGCCCGGCGCTGAGCTAAGCCTGCGCGCCCGTAACCTGGCTACTGCTTGGCCCGGGGGGCCCATTATCAGTCAAGGTATTGAGCTGGAAGTTAAACCGGGCCAGTCACTGGCTATTGTGGGCTCTTCTGGGATTGGTAAAACCACCCTGCTGTACACCCTGGCCGGGATCCTACCTAGTGCCCAGGGAAGCGTCGAGGTGCTAACTAGCCAAAACACTTGGCAGCAGCTGTATGGGGCCCCACGTCAGCAAGCTGCCGCTTATGTGAGTCTAACTGCTGAAGACGCTCATATTTTTAACACCTCAGTGTTAGAAAATCTGCGTGTAGCCAAGGGTGATATCACTGCTGAACAGGCTTATGAGCTGCTAGAACAGGTAGGTTTAGGCGCTTGGGTGGCCCAGCTACCTAAAGGCCTAGACACTGTCTTGGGCTCAGGTGCCACCAGTATTTCCGGTGGGGAGCGCCGTCGACTCTTACTGGCCCGGGCCCTAGCCAGCCCTGCGCGCATCCTGCTGCTAGATGAGCCCGGCGAGCACCTAGACCCAGCCACCGCCGACGCCCTAATCACCGACCTATTACAAGCCGACTCTAAGCGCGCTATTGTGCTAGTAACCCACCGTCTAAGCGCTTTGGCCAGCGCTGATGAAGTAGTGCTGCTAGGCAAAGAAAACCAAAGTGCCCGCATTGTTGCCCGTGGCAGCCACAGCCAGCTACTAGCTACCAGCAACGAATACGCTTGGGCTCTAGCGCAAGAGGAGAGCAGCGATGAGTGACACTTTCCAATTTCCCGGAGTGCCAGATGATGACCCACTGGGCGATATTGATATCCCCTCTCCTCTAACCCCCAGGGTTTCTACCTACTCCTCGGCTACGGTCGCCGTCGAAAACGGTGAGGTAAACGCCTTCACTGTACACTCCAACCGGATGCGCTCCACCCGGGCCCTAACTGACCTGGGGCTAGGTACCGCCGCAGATCTAGATGCACGCACCCTGGATCTAATGGTAGCCGCCTTAGATCTAACCAGCTCGCTAAAAGTACGTGACGCCCTGCAACGTTTTGTCACCTCCGCTTGCCAGCTAACCGGGGCCGCCTGGGGCACTATTGCGGTTCATAACCAAAACAACCCCTTTGGGCCCATGGTTAACTCCGGCGTGCCCACGGCTTCGCCGGTGCAGCTAGCTTATGAATCGGTGCAGGGCCCCAACCAGCTAAACCCCCAGCAGGCGGGCACCCTAATCGATTCGGGCGCCATTATCCGCAACAACCTCTCAGTTGCTAGCGCCTTTACCGGCGCCATTGAGGGTGAAGGGCCCGGCTCACTGCTAACCGTGCCTTTGCAGGTGCACAGCCAAATCTTTGGCCAGATTTATCTGTGTGATAAGCCTGGCGGGTTTGTTACTAGTGACGCCGCCACTGTCTCTATGTTGGCGCGGGCGGCGGCTGTGGCCATTGATAATGCCCGCCTATACCGGGTGGCCAATGAACGCACTCAGTGGATGAGTGTCTCGCAGGAGCTAACTAGCACGCTGCTTTCTGGCGCCGATGAGGAAGACGCCCTAGGTCTGATCACTAAACGAATACGTGAAGTGGCCCGCGCAGATACTTCGGCCCTGATTTTGCCGGGAATTGGCGACAGCTGGGTGTGCGAGCTGGCTGACGGTATGTGGGCCAATGAGCTCATTGGCACCGTGTTTCCTCCCGATGGGCGAGCCATGAACTGCCTACATGCCCGCTGTGGCCTCCTGGTGCCCTCTTTACGTGAAGAAAAAGTGCTGCGGGTGGCGCAGCTAAGCCGCTTTGGCCCAGCGCTATATGCCCCCATGATTTCCCACTCCCAGGGTATTGGGGTGATTTTGCTGCTGCGTGTGCCTGGGCGCGGGGAGTTTACTGAGCAGGATCTAGAAATCGCCCAGCTGGTGGCTTCACAGGCTTCGATGGCTTTTGAACTGGCTAGCGCCCAGCACGCTGAAGAGATGGCTAATCTGCTTGATGAACGTGCCCGCATTGGCCGTGATCTGCATGATCTGGCCATCCAACAGCTGTTTGCTACCGGTATGCGTATCACTTCAGCTCGCAAGCGCCTAGCTGCTGGGGAGCAGCTGGAGCCCGAGGAGATTTTGGCTGCTCTCGACGGTGCACTGGGGGCTATTGATGAATCGGTGGCCCAGATCCGCTCAATTGTGCGCTCTTTGCGTGACCGCGATGAGGAAGTGGGGGTGGTGGAGCGTTTGCGCCGTGAATCCTCACTGGCCCGCAACTCGCTAGGTTACGCCCCTTCGCTGATTATCACGGTTGACGGCAAGTCACTTAGCAACTGTTGCCGCGACGAGGAAGATAATCTGATCTCCATTATTGACGCCGCCGTTGACGATGATTTGGCCGATGACCTAGTGGCGGTAACCCGTGAGGCGCTAGCTAATGTGGCCCGACATGCCAAGGCTTCCTCGGTGCGGGTACAGATTGATTTCACCGGCTTGGATCTAACTAACGCCTCTTGTCAGCACACCCCCAGTCAGGTGGAGATTCGGGTGGATGACGACGGCGTGGGGCTAGATCCTACCTCTACGCGCAGCTCTGGCACCGCCAATATGAGTCAGCGAGCCTTGCGTCGTGGCGGTAGCTTCAGTTTGGGTCCCAGTCTGCGCGACGACGCCGCCCAGGCTGCACAGGCGGGCCAGGATACGCATCGCGGCACCCGCCTATTTTGGCAGGCGCCGCTAGAAAACTCGGTCGGCTAAAAAACTGCTTAGCTGCGTGATCCGGCGCGCCAACCTGAGGCGCGCTGACTAGCCACCCAGGCGGCCACCTGAGTGCGGCGCTGCAAGCCCATCTTAGCTAGCAGAGAGGTGATGTGGTTCTTAACCGTCTTTTCAGCAACTCCCAGCTGGGCGCCAATTTCACGGTTAGATAGGCCCTCACCGATCAGCACCAGAACTTTACGCTCAGCGTTGGTTAGGTCAGCGGTGGGGTCATCGTGGTCGGCGCGTCGGCGCGTAACCGTACGCTCATCTAGCAGCACGCGCCCATCAGCCACTGCGCGCACCACATCAGAGATTTCGGCGCCGTGCACGCTCTTAAGTACGTAGGCACGCGCCCCTACCTCTAGCGCCTCAGCCAGGGCCTCGTCGTCGTCGAAGGAAGTTAGCACGATCGGTAGAGCCTGCGGGACAGACTGAGACAGGGCACGGATAACCTCAATACCGGTACCGTCAGGTAGCTGTAGATCCACCAGGACAACGTCAGGACGCATTAGGTCCGCACGCCGTATAGCCTCCGCTTTAGAACCGGCCTCCGCTACAACTTCAAGGCCGTCCGCGCGGTCAATGATGTCTGAGATGCCGCGACGGACAATCTCATGGTCATCGATAATCATGACGCGAACGTTCGCGCCCTCCCGGTTTTCTACCATGGAGCTAAGACTAGCAACAATGGGCCCTAGTCCTATAATCAAAAACTTGTAAAACTATAGGAAATTTTTATAACGCCGTGTTTTAACCCTGTTTATTGCGCTGACAATTGGGGCAGCGTACATGTGAACGCCCACCGATAACCTCTTTGCGTAGCAGCCGGCCACAGCGTGAACAGGCTTGCCCCTCACGCCCATAAACTTCTAGAGACCTAGCAAAATATCCAGATTCTCCTTCAGTATTTACATATAAAGCGTCAAAACTGGTGCCACCTTGAGCTAAAGCGCGTTGCATAACTTCGCCAGTGCTGTCCAGCAAAAGTTTTAACTTGGCTTTACTAAGTGAACTACCTGGCCGGGCGCCGGCAATACGTGCAGCCCATAAAGCTTCATCAGCATAAATGTTTCCTATCCCCGATATAACACCTTGATCTAAAAGCAGGGTCTTTATGGCCCGGCTAGAAGCCTGCAAGCGGCCAATTACCTGGGCTTTATCAAGATAGGGATCTAAAACATCGCGAGCCACATGGGTGTCGGTTACCGGAATGGCATTTAACTGACTGCCACAGCCACCTGGAAAACCGTCGCTGGTGGGCACCATATCCACCACAGCCAGCCCACCAAACATGCGCTGATCCACATGGTGCAGCACAGTGGAGCCTTCCAGCCTTAACCGCACCCGCAAATGGCGGTGGCTAAAAAGTTCAGCCTGCGCCCCACTATGGACCAGTAGCTGCCCACTCATACCCAGATGGGCGGTCAGGGCGGCGCCGTCGTCGAGAACTAGCCATAAAAACTTGCCGCGACGCACCGCCGAGCGCACCTGGCGACCCACCAACTGGTCCACAAATGAGGCCGGGCCCCCCACATGCTTGCGTAGCGGGCGACTATCTAACACCTCAACCGCTGTGAAATGTAGGCCCACCAGGTGCTTTTCTAGCCCCCGGCGCACTACCTCAACTTCAGGAAGCTCAGGCATTAATCGTTAGTGGCGTTAGCGGGCACGCCCCCAAGCAGACTGCCGTGAGCCTGGTCGGCGGCCAAAGCCTCATTAACCCCGGGCAGGGCCAAGCCGGCGTCGCCCTTTTCAGCCAAAAGCCGGGCGTAGGCAGACTCAGCGGCCACCAGCTCCGCAGCCTTCTTCGAGGAGCCCTCCCCACTGCCTAGCTCACGCTCACCCACATGAGCGCTGGCCCTAAAGCGGCGCGAGTGATCAGGGCCAAAGCCCTCAACCTCATAGTTAGGTGAGCCCAAACCATGCGCATTACACAGCTCCAGCAGCGAAGTTTTCCAGTCCATAGCGCCCCCACGCACCTGGGCACGGTTAAGGAAACCAGAGACCAAAACCTGCACCACCGGGCGGGTGGCAGTAAAACCGTGAGTTAGGTAGGTGGCGCCAATCATGGCCTCAACCGTGTCAGACAGGATCGAAGCTTTCTCACGCCCACCGGTAATGGCCTCACCATTACCCAGCAAAATGAACTCCCCCAGCCCCAGCTGTTGGGCAATCTGCGCCAAAGCCGGCTCAGAGACGGTGGCTGAACGCATTTTGGCCAGCTGGCCTTCGCTAACGCCTGGGAAGCGCTCATACAGCTCTTCAGTTACCACCAGGCCCAGCACAGAGTCACCCAGGAACTCTAGGCGCTCATTGGTGGGCAATCCGCCCTGCTCATGGGCCCAGGAGCGGTGGGTGAGGGCAAGTTCTAACAGCTTGGGGTCAATTTTGATGCCCCAACGGTTGAGCAGCACCTCCCGGTCAGTGCGGGCGGCGGGGGCTTTTACCCGAGACTTGCTTTTCCTAACCATCATTCTTCCTCTAGCAATGAGCGCAGCGCAGACCAACGCGGATCTAGGATCTCGTGGTGATGGTCGGCAGGTAGATCAGCTAGACGCTGTCCACATTCTTGGCATAGCCCCGGGCAGTCATCGCTACACAGGGGCTGGAAGGGCAGCTTTAAAACCAGGGCGTCACGCAGCACCGGCTCTAAATCCACGCTGTCCTCATCTGAGATAGTGAATAGCTCGTCTGCGTCTTCTGCTTCGCTGTCTTCAGTTAGCTTGGCTGCTACCTGCGGCAGGAAAAATAGCTCTGAGAAGTCAATGTCTTGCTCATAGTTGATTTCATCTAGGCAGCGGCCGCATTCACCAGTGATGTGCACCTGGGCGCTGCCACTAGCCAGTACGCCGTCGGCCATGGAGGTCAGCGTGGCCTGCACTCGCACCGGGGAGCCTGGCTTAGCACCAATCATGGCATTACCCAGATCTGCCGGGGCGGGCACACTTAGATCTACTTCTTTTAGGGATCCTGCCTGGTGAGGTAGATCGCGCAGGGAAATTTCAAAGTCATTCATGTTTGCCTTCAGTAGTTATGCAAGGGGCAAAGTTTTTAGTAAGGCGGCGCCGCCGGGGCAATCTAGGAGGGGTCAACTGACCAGCCCATATTGCGACGGCGCGTCACAGAGGGGTCCTGCCAGGTCTGGCTTGCCGGGGTTTCGGGGTTACGACGTCGCTCTAGCTCAGAGCGTCCAGCCATGGTCTGGTGCAGCAGCTTTTCTAGGGTCTGCTGCAAGGAGGCCAAGTGGGCATCTGAATAGTTTTCCGCACCCGCGCGCATCCCGGCGGCCTTGTCTTCAGCCTGGGCCACGATCTCATCGGCGCGCTCATGGGCGCGGCGCACAATGTTCTCGCCAGAGATAAGCCGCTCAGCTTCTTCATGGGCGTGCTCAATTAGCGCCTCAGACTGGCGGTGACCGTCAGCAACTATAGCTTTGGCTCGCTCACGGGCCTGGTCAATTATCTGGTCTTCCTGCTCTAGGATTTTGCGGGCATCCTGAATGGACAGCGGTAAATGCTGACGCACCTGGAACAATAGGTCAGAAAATTCTTCACGGTTTACCAGCACTGAGGCGCCCATGGGCATCGGACGAGCCTGTTCCAGAGCACGCTCAAGCTTGCTCAGGTACTTTAGGACATCTGCCCCACGCTCATTTTCAGACACTGCGCCTCCTTCAAGATTTAAGGGCCGTGGCAACTACCGACGGCACAAGTGAGTCAATGTTACCGCCGTAGCTGGCCACATCTTTCACTAGCGAAGAGGAGATATGTCCCATGCCGGGGGCGGCAGGTAAAAATACGGTCTCAACTCCACCTAGCTGTGTGTTTATAAACGCCATAGGCGCTTCACTATCTAAATCGCTGCCGTTACGCAGCCCTTTAACAATAGCAACCGCCCCGATTTGCTCAGCATAACTAGCCACCAGCCCGTGCAGGGCCACTACTTTAACGTTTTGCAGGTGGCTTAGCGACGCCGTCGCTAACTGCAGTCTTTGCTCATCACTAAAGTGGTAGCGCCCGCGCTTATCACGGTTTTGCGCAACAGCCACCACTACCTGGTCAAAAATTTTGGCGGCCCGGCTAACAATATCTACGTGTCCATTAGTTATTGGGTCAAAGGAGCCTGGGTAGAGAGCTATGCGCATGCACTAAGCCTAATGCCAGCTGCAACTTTAGCCGCTGCGAGCGCGCCGTAATAGGCTTTAAGTATGAGTAGAATCGTGGCCGGCAGCGTAGGTGGGGCCCCCTTACGTGTGCCCTCTTCAGGTACTCGCCCTACTTCTGAGCGAGTGCGCGAGGCCCTGTTTTCTAAACTTGAGACCTATCAGGTGCTGCAAGGTGGGCGGGTAGTTGACTTATGTGCCGGCTCTGGGGCCTTGGGGCTAGAGGCAGCTAGCCGTGGCGCTAGCGAGGTGGCCCTGGTTGACTATGCGCGCGGGGCAATTAAGGCCTGCCAGGATAATGTGCGCCGGCTGGGTTTGCGCGGGGTACGCGTGGTTATGGCCAAGGCGCAGGCCTACACTGCGGGGCCAGCTGGCAGCCCGGTAGATTTAGTGTTTTTTGATCCGCCCTATGACATGAGTGAAGAGAGCGTCAGTGAGGTTCTGACTCCGCTGGTGCGAAGCCAGGACCCGTGGCTGCAGCCGCACTCGGTGGTGGTAGTGGAGCGTTCTACGCGCTCGCCGGAGCCGACTTGGCCGGCAGGAATGCATAGTTTCACCGATAAGAAATACGGTGAAACTCGCCTGTGGTTTGCTGAGTTGGATTAGGGCAAGTTCTATTTACTAGGACTTTTGCCTAGGACTTTTCTAGAAAGGCCTGCGAGTCTTCATCTAGGCGCCGGGCCAGCACTTGGGCTAGGGCCGGCGCCTGCTCTAGCTGGGGATCGGCTTTAACTATTTGCCAGGCGTCTTGGCGGGCTTGCTCAATTACTTTGACGTGTTCGCTGTCGGTTACTTGCAGTAGGTCTAGGTTGCGTTTGCGCCCTGACTGGCTTGAGCCCAGTACATCGCCTTCGCTACGTAGGCGTAGATCTGCTTCGGCTAGTTCGAATCCGTTGGTAGTGGAGGCGAAGGCTTTGAGGCGGTGGAAGGCGGGTGAGCCTACCTGCGCGCCAGTTACCGCCATGCAGATGGCGGGTTTGTCGGCGCGCCCCACCCGCCCGCGTAGCTGGTGCAGTTGAGATAGGCCAAAGCGTTCGGCGTCCAAGATCACCATCATGGTGGCGTCAGAAACATCCACCCCTACCTCCACTACGGTGGTGGTTACCAGTAGTGGGGTGGCGCCTTGGATGAAGCTGCTGAGGGAGTTTTCTTTTTCGACGCCGTCCATGCGCCCGGTGAGGGTGCCAATGGCGATGCCGGCTAGTTCTGGTTCTTTGGCTAGGCGCTGAGCCCAGTCGTTTACGGAGGCTAAGGATGCGTCTGAGGTTTCGCTGTCAATGCTGGGGCACACCACGAATACGCGCCCCCCGCCGGCTATTTCTTGGGCGGCGCGGCGCCATAGGGCTTGCACCCAGGTTTGTCTTTCCCAGGGCACTAGGTGGGTGGTTACCTGGGTGCGTCCGGCCGGTAGCCCCTCTAAAACTGAAATTTCTAGATCCCCAAAAACGGTCATGGCCACTGTGCGGGGAATGGGCGTGGCCGTCATAACCAATAGGTGCGGGGTGGTGTGAGCGCCACTTGCATCAAGTGAGCCGCGTTCACGCAGCACATTTCGTTGAGCCACCCCAAAGCGGTGCTGCTCGTCAATAACTACCAGCCCTAAACCAGGCAGCTGGACAGTGTCTGAAAGTAGGGCGTGGGTGCCTACCACTATGGCGCTTTCGCCACTGGCTAGTTTGGCTAGCACTGCACGTTTAGCGGGCACACTCATAGAGGCGGTTAGTAAATAGACTTTGTCTGCGACATCTACTTCCAGCCCTGGCAACGGCGCTAATTCATGGTCTTGGGCTCCTTTAGCCCCTTGAGGCCTGTCAATTGGGCCCACTTGACTAAGTAGGCGTTTTAGGGAGCTTACATGTTGGGCTGCTAGCACTTCGGTGGGGGCTAGCAGCGCGCACTGGCCGCCTTGGCCTAGCACTTGGGCCATCGCGCGCAGGGCCACCACGGTTTTACCTGCGCCCACATCGCCTTGCAGTAGGCGCTGCATGGGTACGGTCTTATTTAGATCCTGGGCGATCTGCTCACCTACCTGAACCTGGGAGGCGGTCAGTTCAAAAGGCAAATGGGCATCAATCTGGCTACGCAGTGAATCTGCCTTAGGCACCGGCCAGGCAATAGCATGTTCACGGGCCAAAACATCGGCGCGGTGGCTAGCTAAGGCCACCTGGGTAAGTAAAGCCTGGTTGTAGCGTAGGCGTGCTCGCGCCCGCACCCATTGGCTACTATCTGTTGGCTCGTGCACCTGGCGGTAGGCCTCAAGCAGGCCAAGTAGGCGGCGTTTGGCCAAGATTTTCCTTGGCACATACTCGGGCACATCCTTATCCCTAAGCTGATCAAGCACCATGCGTATGGCTTTAGCTAGGCGCCAACTAGGCAAGGATTCACTAGCGCGATAAATCGGGATGGGCCGAGCCATCAGGGCTTGACGTTCAGTTTCGCTTAACTCATCAAGCACCTGGAACTTGGCCCCGGTTAGCTGCAAGCGCCCGCCGCGAAACTTGGTTTTACCGGCAAAAATTGCGGTGGTATCAGGCTGAAGTTGGCGCGCATAGTTGCTTAACTGGTAGTGGGCCCCGAACATCACCACTTCCATCTCCATCAGCCCATCGGTAACTAGTGCCTGCAAAATTGCTGGCGGCCGCCCGGAGACGGTGCGTCTAACCTGCGCGTGAATTACCTGCACCTGCACGGTCACCTCTTCATCGGCAACCAGCTGATCCAAAGAGCTCAGCTGCCCCCAGGTTTCGTAGCGTTTAGGCAGATAGTCCAGCAGATCCCAGCCGGTGTGCAGATCCAGCTTAGCTAGGGCGGTGGCGGTGCGTTTACCCAGCAGCCGCTCCAGGGGCCGCTCTAACAGACCAATTTCCCCGCCTGCACTGGCCGGCGTCATTAAAATCCTTCCAAGCCCACCAGCACCTGATCTAGATCTTGGTGCGAGGCGTAAATATTTACGTCCAGGTCTTCGTCTATGCCCATGTCTTGGGCTTTTTGTCCGACGGCGTCGCGAATCAAGGGGGCCACGTCACTATCGACTAAGGCGCCGACTAAAACCGTAACCGTCACGGTCCACTCCCCCAATGCGTTGGCTACCGCCAGGGCGATATGTTCGGCGTCGACCCCACTAAATTCAAGTACCCGCATCCGCACTGCCGTTACCCAGGCGGTACGTTCCATCAAAGCCAATTTGGCGGCTTCGTCTAAATCTGAGCTGTTTTCAAGCTCAGCCAAACCTAAAGCCATGGCGGTAACAAACATGGCCACCTCATTAGAGGTGTCAGCTACCTTCAGGCGGGTCAGGGCCTCAACGCCACCCGCAGATTTACTGATGTAATCACCGGCCACCAGTATGTCCTCGCCAAGATTACTGTCATCTAAAGCCCACACTGCGGCGCGTGAAGTTAGCGAGCGGGAAGCTGCGTGGGCCGCCGAAATTGAAGCCTCATCGCAAGGCAGCACAAACGCGTTGGGGTTTTGAATATCGCCTGCCGCCCGCACAATCGCATCAGAGTCTGGCTCTAGCACCACCACAGCCCCGGCTCGCGCCAAAGGCACAATCAGTCCCGGGGCGCGTGTGCAGGCAATTACCCCAATCTCGTTTTGGACTTTACGGGCCGCTTTTGCAGGGCGCTTAGAACTAAAACGTTCCAGGGGAATTACGTTTGAGCCGCCCCGGGCATTAAAACCGTAGGGGTTAGTGGCCGGCTCAGTGCGGCTAGAGCGCAGGCGACGAATACAGATCTGGCGGGCCTTACCGTAAGGAGGCAGGGCCGCGCGGGGATTGTCGGTGTGTACATGCACGTGGAACAAACCCATATTGAGGCTGTCGACCGCACCAACCACGGCCACACTGTCACCTATTTCCCCCAGAGCTTTACGTAGTCGCTCAGCTTGGAAGGCGGTGGCATTCCACAGATACATCACCTCAAACTCGCCTGACCGTCCCGAAACCTGCTTATGGGAAGTGTTGTTTTGAGATAGGTCAGTGAGCATATTTAGGGCAGTGCCAGTCAGGTCCCCCTGCGGGTTAAATACGTCTGCCAGCGCCGTCATAATCAGCATGATGGCTCCCGCCCCCGCATCAACCGGGCCGTGACCAATACCGACTGTTTCCACCACGGCTTCTTGGGCTCCAAAAGCGGCGGTGGCAGTGATTTCCTCCAGGGTTGGGCGCGGCGAAGTATCTAGCGTGTCGGCGCCCGCCTGGGCAGCTGAACGCATAGCACTAATAAAGGTGCCCTCCACCGGGTGGGAGACCGCTTTTACGGCCCCACGCGCCATGGCCTGCAAGGCGGCCACCAGCTCCACTGGACGTAGCCCTTGGCTGGGAGCATTCTGGGCACTTTCGCTAAAAGCAAGTAAACACTGGGCCAAAATCATCCCAGAGTTACCCCGCGCCCCCAGCACCGCTCCCGCTGAGGCCACTGTGGCGGCGTCGGCAAAATCAATCACATCAGCTTGAGTTAACGCTCGGGCCGCCCCAGCCAGAGTGTGAGTAACATTTGCGCCGGTATCACTATCTGCCACCGGGAACTCATTTAGCGTATTTAGTAGCTCTCCGTGGCGCACGCAGGCAGCATGAGCATGGACCAGCCAACTGTGGAGCTGTTCGATACCCAGGTGTTCATGCGCAGACATAGACCTAATTTTGCCGTGTTAACCTACCTAGAGGCTAGCTGAACACAAGTTGTGCCTCAGACCATAGCTGTAAAGTTTGAGTATAGAGTCAAAACAGCGCTACACTGTTCGGGTTGCCTGAGGCGGTTTGCCTGAGGTACATGACCTTGCGCCAGGCCGGGTTTGCCGAGTCTAGGCGTTTTCAAGTTGAAGATCAGGAGTGAGACACCGTGGCTGCTGTTTGCGACGTCTGCGGCAAGGGCCCCATCTTCGGCAAGAGCGTCTCGCACTCCCACGTGCGGACCAACCGCCGGTGGAACCCCAACATTCAGCGCGTTCGTGCGCTCGTTAATGGCGCCCCTAAGCGTCTAAACGTGTGCACTTCTTGCCTAAAGGCCGGCAAGGTTACCCGCAACATCTGAGCGCGTAGCTAAGGCTTTAAAGTATGGCTCTGTCCCTTTGGGATGGGGCCATTATTTTTTAATATTGCAGGTGGCAATGCTCCGTGAGCTAGGTTACTGTAGTGACATGACAGCCACGCCGCGCCCTGCCGAATTTTCTTTTATCGGTCGCATTCCTGTAACTGAAGTATTTCCCGTCATTGAAGATGGGCGCTGGCCTACAAAGGCTGTTGTAGGCGAAACCATTCCGATTCGCGCCACAGTTTTCCGTGAAGGTCACGATGCTTTTGCCGCCACCGCCATTTTGGTGCGTCCTGACGGCACTGACGGCCCGCGTGCCAACATGTACGAAATCGCCATGGGTCTTAACCGCTACGAGGCTCGCCTAACCCCCGACGAGCCCGGCGCCTGGAGCTTTAGGGTTGAGGGCTGGTCTGACCCTTACGCCACCTGGAAGCATGACGCCACGCTCAAGGTGCATGCCGGCGTCGACGTCGAACTAATGCTGGAAGAAGGCGCCCGCCTACTGCTACGCGCAGCCGAGGTACCTACCCGCCGCAAGGGTGGCATCAACACCCTCAACTATGCCGCCTCCGTGCTACGTGACACCTCACGCAACCCCTATGAACGTCTAGACGCCGGACTAAACATTTCGGTACAAAACGAACTAGCCGCCCTGCCGCTGCGCGACATGGTTTCCCCCTCCGCCACCTACCCGCTACAGGTGGACCGCCAGCGGGCCCTATTTGGTTCCTGGTATGAGATCTTCCCGCGCTCGCTAGGTGCCTACTTCGACGGCGAAAAGTGGGTTTCGGGCACTTTAGCTAGCGCCACCCAGCAGCTAGACCGCATTGCCGCCATGGGCTTTGACGTGCTCTACCTGACCCCCATCTCCCCCATCGGCTACACCAACCGCAAGGGCAAGAACAACACCCTCACCGCCCTTGAAGGCGACCCGGGCTCCCCCTACGGCATTGGTTCCGACGCCGGTGGTCACGACGCCATTCACCCTGACCTGGGTACTTTCGCCGACTTTGACGCTCTAGTAGAGCGCGCTGGACAGCTGGGCATGGAAGTGGCCCTAGACCTGGCCCTACAGTGCTCCCCTGACCACCCCTGGGTGAAGGAACACCCCGAGTGGTTCACGGTATTGGCAGACGGCTCAATTGCTTACGCTGAAAACCCGCCGAAGAAGTACCAGGATATTTACCCGCTTAACTTCGACAATGATCCTGAAGGTATTTACCAGGCAATTTATGACGTAGTAGTCACCTGGATTAACCACGGGGTAAAGATTTTCCGCGTGGATAACCCCCACACTAAGCCGCTAGTTTTCTGGCAGAGGCTAATTAAGCAGATCGGCGAGGAATACCCCGATGTATTCTTCCTGGCGGAGGCTTTCACTAAGCCCGCCATGATGCGTACCTTGGGCATGATCGGCTTCCAGCAGTCCTACACCTACTACGCCTGGCGTAACGCCAAGTGGGAGCTAGAGCAGTACCTGTACGAGCTCAGCCGCGACACCGCCCACGTGCTACGTCCGGCCTTCTGGCCCACCACTCACGACATCCTGACCCCGTTTATGACCTGGGGTAAGGAGGGTGCCTTTAAGCTGCGTGCAGTGCTAGCAGCCACGCTCAGCCCCACCTGGGGTATCTACAGCGGCTACGAGCTGGCTGAGTCGGTACCGCGTCCGGGCTATGAGGAGCAGATCGACAACGAGAAGTATGAGTACAAGCCCCGTGACTTCGAGGCGGCCCGTGGTAACGGTATTGAGCAGCTACTAACTGATCTAAACCGGATCCGCCACCAGCACCCGGCTTTGGCTCAGCTGCGTGACATCACCTTCCACGCCACCACTAATGATTCTCTGATCGCCTACTCCAAGCGGGTACGAGCCGAGGAGTCTTTGGACGGCCGTGAAGACATTGTGCTCACTGTGGTTAACCTTGACCCCTACAACACGGTTGAGGGTGAAGTGCTACTGAACCTGCCTGCCCTGGGTCTGCCCGGCAACGCTGATGGTTCACGCCCGGTAGTTAAGGCCGTCGATGAGCTAAACGGCGGCGAGTACTACTGGTCTGGTTCTAACTACGTGCGCCTAGACCCCCACGAGGGGCGTTTCGCTCACGTATTTAACATCACCCGCCTGTGACGATCAGTGATGAGTGTCCCAACTTGGCCCGAACCGGCGCAGTTAGCTAACTTGCTGCGTCCGGTTTTGGCTACCCAGCGCTGGGGCACCTTGCTGCCTGACAATGTCCAGGTAAGTTTTCAGGTGCTTAACTCAGGCGACACCTTACGTTGGTATTTCTTCTTACTTGACGACGGCGCCGCCCTGAGTGTGCCCATCAAGCTGGCTTGGCAGGCGCCCACTAGTGGCTGGCAGGTAAGCTTTGAGTGCGACGGGCGCCTAGCTTGGCTAGGCGAGGCCTGCACTTTGGATGCCACCTGGCAGGCTTTAACCGGCTTTGAGGTGAGCGTGGTTGACGACAGCGCCCGCGAGCAGTCCAACACCTCTGTGGTGCTCTCCACCGCGCAGGGAAAAGTTATCGCTAAAGTACTGCGCCGCCTGTACCCTGGCGCTAACCGTGAATGCCTGCTTGCGCGGGCCTTAGCTGATTTTGACGCCGCCCCTACGCTGGTACTAGCCCCCACCTTGACCTGGCCCTTTGCGCTGTCGGCGACAAGTGACGCGAGCGCAAACCAAGCAAGCTCTGACGCTGAGGCCCTAACCAAGCTATCCGCGCCGCAAGTAGTAGTGGCGGTGGGGCACCAATTTATTGCCGGGGCCCGCGATGGCTTTGAATACTACGTAGAGCAGCTGCGCCAGGCTCCACCTGGGCAGCCGCTTAGCCTGACAGTGCCCGAGCAGCTGGGTAAATTAACCGCGCAAATGCACGCTTGTCTGGCCCATAGCCTAGGCACCCAAAGCCAAACTAACTACGTCGCTCTGGCGCGTCAGCGTCTAGCTGCGTTAACTGAGCAGCTGCAGACGCTACTGGCAGCCAGCCCGCTTGACCCTGAGCAAACTAGCCGCGCGCGTGCCTTGAGTCAGCAGCTAGAAACTGTGCTAGAGCCGCTACTAGCTGAAATTAGCCAGGCCGTGACTTTGCAAGCCATTCACGGTGACTATCACCTAGGTCAACTGCTGGTATCTGCAGCCGACACTCACTCGCCCAACGACTTACGCTCTGCGAACTGGTATGTGGTTGATTTTGAAGGCGAGCCGCTACGCACTGACAGTGAGCAACTGTCCTTAGCGCCTTTGGAACGTGATCTGGCTTCCATGGCTCGCTCTTTTAGCTATGCCTTAGCTACGGCTGGCATAAGTGAGCACAGTTGCGACGCTTTGGTGGAAAAATTCTTTATGGCTTACCGCCAGGAAATTACCAGCCTAACCTGCAACCATGTTCCTGCTACCCACCCCTTAACGCAGCCGGAAACGACTGCTTTCCAAGACCAGGTCTTGACAGTGGAGCTGCTGTTAAAGACCGTTTATGAGCTCGTCTATGAGCTCACGCACCGCCCGACATGGGCCCACATTCCCCTGGATGATCTGGGACGAATGGTGACGCACACAACCCAAAAACATGGGAGGATATGTTTATGAGTGACAACACAGCGCATGACACCTTAGCACTGGCGGTACCTGTTGACTCCTGGGTACTTAGCGACATTGCTTATGGGCGTCACTACAACCCCCATGAGGTCCTAGGCGGCCACCCCGGCGAGCACGGCGTTACCATCCGTACCGTGCGCCACCTGGCTGACGCCGTCGAGATCGTAACCGAAAACGGCACCTACCCGGCCGTCCACGAACGGGACGGTATTTGGCTAGCAGTCCTACCTGGCAACGAGGTGCCCGACTACCGCGTTAAGGCCACCTATGGTGACCAGGTGGTAGAAGCCGACGACCCCTACCGCTTCCTACCCACCCTAGGTGACATTGACACCTACCTGATCGGTGAAGGCCGCCACGAAGAACTGTGGAAGGTACTAGGTGCTCACATCAAGCACTTCTCCGGCCCGATGGGTGAAGTTAGCGGTGTAGCCTTCTCGGTGTGGGCCCCCAACGCTCGCGCTGTGCGCGTAGTTGGTGACTTCAACTACTGGGATGGCAGCGCCACCGCCATGCGTTCGCTAGGCGCTTGTGGTGTTTGGGAACTGTTCGTGCCCGGCGTCGGCGTCGGTGCCCGCTACAAGTTCGAGATCTGCCACCACGACGGCTCTTGGAAGCAGAAGGCTGACCCGCTAGCTCGCGCCACCGAAATCCCCCCGGCCACCGCCTCGGTAGTTACCGACGAGTTCCACCAGTGGCAGGACCAGGAGTGGATGGAGCAGCGCCCCCAGCGCGACCCGCACAACTCCCCCATGAGCATCTACGAGGTGCACGTGGGTTCTTGGCGTCAGGGTCTGGGCTACCGTGGCCTAGCTGACGAACTGATCCCCTACCTGAAGGAAACCGGCTTCACCCACGTGGAGTTCATGCCGGTAGCCGAGCACCCCTTCGGTGGCTCTTGGGGTTACCAGGTTTCCTCCTACTACGCCCCCACCGCCCGTTTCGGTACCCCTGACGACTTCCGCTACCTGGTAGACCAGCTACACCAGGCCGGCATCGGGGTAATCCTGGACTGGGTACCGGCCCACTTCCCCAAGGATGACTTCGCCTTGGCTCGCTTCGACGGCACCGCGCTGTACGAAGACCCCGACCCGCTGCGTGGCGAGCACCCCGACTGGGGTACCTACGTGTTCAACTTCGGCCGTCGCGAGGTGCGCAACTTCCTGGTTGCCAACGCCCTGTACTGGCTAGAAGAGTTCCACGTAGATGGCCTGCGCGTGGACGCCGTGGCTTCCATGCTTTACCTGGACTACTCGCGTAACGACGGCCAGTGGCGCCCCAACCAGTACGGTGGCCGCGAGAACCTTGAGGCCATCAGCTTCCTACAGGAAGCCAACGCCACTGCCTACCGCAAGCACCCGGGCATCATCATGTGCGCCGAGGAATCCACCGCTTGGCCGGGTGTTACCTCCCCCACCGATCAGGGTGGTCTGGGCTTTGGCCTCAAGTGGAACATGGGGTGGATGAACGACACCCTGCGTTACATGGCGGAAGACCCGGTTAACCGCCGCTGGCACCATGGTGAGCTTACCTTCTCCCTGGTCTACGCCTTCTCTGAGCAGTTCATTTTGCCGCTCAGCCACGACGAGGTAGTCCACGGTAAGGGCTCACTGATCGCCAAGATGCCTGGTGATGACTGGCAAAAGCGCGCCAACCTGCGTGCCCTATACGCCTACATGTGGTCTCACCCCGGCAAGCAGCTACTGTTCATGGGGCAGGAATTTGGTCAGGGGGTTGAGTGGAACGCTGACAACTCCCTGGACTGGTGGCTGTTGGAGAACCCAGACCACGCCGGTATCAAGCGCCTGATCACCGACCTCAACGCGCTATACAAGGCCACCCCGGCACTGTGGACCGAGGATTTCACCTACCACGGTTTTGAGTGGATCAACGCTAACGATGGCGACCACAACGTCATTACCTACCTGCGTAAGGGGAAGGACGCTGAGGGCCGCAAGGACCTAATCGCCTGCATCGTGAACTTTGCTGGTAACCCCCACGAGGGCTACCGCGTGGGTCTACCCTTCCCCGGCAAGTGGGAGGAAGTACTCAACACTGACAGCGAGGACTACGCCGGCTCTGGGGTTACCAACCCCGGCGTGCTTGAGGCTGAGGAACTACCCTGGGACGGCCAGAGCGCTTCGGTGCGTCTGCGCGTGCCTCCGCTGGGCGCTATCTTCCTGCGTCCGGTAGCTGACTGAGTCTAGCTAAACCCGCTGGCCGCCGCTAACAAAACCGTTAGCGGCGGCCAGCGGCGTTTTTAGGGTTTGCATTTAGTGTCTAGTTTCACTATAAGATAAGTTGGGCCTAAAGGCCTATATGTAATCCCATCTAGCCCCACCAGCTGCGCATTTGCTAGGTTTGTACCACGTTTTGTTTAGGGTCTAATGTGCCATACCGGCATTTTCACATCAAAATGTCTCGACAGTGCTTAATAAGTCCCGTAAAACAGAAGTAATACTCGTTGCAGCTTGTTTGCTTTAAATACCCTTTGGCAAGCAAAACTGCTTAGTCGAAAGCTGAGGCTATGACCGACACTTGGTCCAACGCAGTCGTTTCTCAGGTACGCGCCGTTTCTGGGCGCCCCGCTAAGGCATCCACCCCGCAGGAAGTTTGGGCGGGCCTGTCGGCCGCCGTCGTCGATCACATAGCTGACGACTGGGCATCTACCGACCGCACTTACAAGGCCGGCCGCATGGAACACTACTTCTCCGCCGAGTTCCTAATGGGTCGCGCCCTACTAAACAACCTTTCCAACCTGGGTCTAGTTGAGCAGGCTCGTACCTCCCTCAACGCCTTCGGCCAGAACCTATCTGAGGTCCTGGAAGAAGAGCCCGACGCCGCTCTGGGTAACGGTGGTCTAGGCCGTCTAGCAGCCTGTTTCCTGGACTCCTGCGCCACCCTAGACCTGCCCGTATACGGCTACGGTATTTTGTACCGTTACGGCCTGTTCAAGCAGCTGTTTGAAAACGGTTTCCAGACCGAGCACCCTGACTCTTGGATGGAAGAGGGCTATCCCTTCATCGTGCGTCGCCAAGAGGAACAGCGCCTAGTGTCCTACGCCGACATGACCGTGCGCGCCATTCCTTACGACATGCCCATCACCGGCTATGGCACCAAGAACGTTAACACCCTGCGCCTGTGGAAGGCCGAACCGCTAGAAGAGTTCGACTACGACGCCTTCAACTCCCAGCGCTTCACTGACGCCATTGTTGAGCGTGAGCGCGTCATGGACATCTCCCGTGTGCTCTACCCCAACGACACCACCTACGAAGGCAAGGTGCTGCGCGTACGTCAGCAGTACTTCTTCTGCTCTGCTTCACTGCAGGACATTGTGGCCAACTACATTGAGCAGCACGGCACCGACCTACGCGGCCTAAGCGACTTCAACGCCATCCAGCTCAACGACACCCACCCGGTGCTGGCTATCCCCGAGCTGATGCGTCTGCTGCTAGACAACTACAACATGGGCTGGGAAGAGGCCTGGGAGGTAGTCACCAAGACCTTCGCCTACACCAACCACACCGTGCTGGCTGAGGCCCTGGAAACCTGGGAGATGGGTATCTTTGACCGCATCTTCCCGCGTATCGCTGAGATCGTGCGTGAGATCGACCGTCGCTTCCGCCTAGACATGGCCGAGCGCGGCCTCGACCAGGGCACCATCGACTACATGGCCCCGGTTTCCGGCGGCCGCGCCCACATGGCTTGGATCGCCTGCTACGCCTCCTACTCGATCAACGGTGTGGCCGCCTTGCACACTGAGATTCTCAAGCGCGACACCCTGGCCCACTGGTACGCCATCTGGCCTGAGCGCTTCAACAACAAGACCAACGGTGTCACCCCGCGTCGCTGGCTCAAGCAGTGCAACCCCCGCCTGGCCGCCCTGCTGGATGAGGTAACCGGTTCTGACCAGTGGGTTAAGGACCTAAGCGTACTGAGCGAGTACACCAGCGCCGGCAACGACGACATCTACCGTCGCCTAGGCGAAATCAAGGCCGCCAACAAGGCTGACTTCGCCAACTGGATCGCTGAGCGTGAAGGCATCGAGATTGACCCTGAGGCCATCTACGACGTACAGATCAAGCGTCTGCACGAGTACAAGCGTCAGCTACTCAACGCCTTCTACATCCTGGACCTGTACTTCCGCATGAAGCAGGACCCGAGCCTGCAGGTACCCAAGCGCGTATTCATCTTCGGCGCTAAGGCTGCCCCCGGTTACATCCGCGCCAAGGCCATCATCAAGCTCATCAACACCATTGCTGAGCTGGTTAACAACGACAGCGACGTAAACGAAACCATCAAGGTGGTCTTCGTTCACAACTACAACGTCTCCCCCGCCGAGCACATCATTCCTGCTGCGGACGTCTCTGAGCAGATCTCCATGGCCGGTAAGGAAGCTTCGGGCACCTCCAACATGAAGTTCATGATGAACGGTGCACTGACCATGGGTACCCTCGACGGCGCCAACGTAGAGATCCTCGACGCCGTCGGCGACGAGAACGCCTACATCTTCGGTGCTACCGAGGACGAGCTGCCCGCCCTCAAGCGCGACTACGACCCGCGCTGGCACATGGACAACGTTCCTGGCCTGCGTCGAGTGCTAGACGCACTGGTGGACGGCACCCTGGACGACAACGGTTCAGGCTGGTTCTACGACCTGCGCCGCAGCCTGCTAGAGCCCTCCTACGAGCCGGCTGACGTCTACTACGTGCTGGGTGACTTCGCCGCTTACCGCGAGGCCAAGGACCGCATGGCCCACGACCACGACGCCGACCCGCTAGGTTGGAACCGTAAGGTGTGGGTAAACATCACCCGCTCTGGCCGCTTCTCCTCTGACCGTACCATCAGCGACTACGCTCGCGAGGTGTGGAAGATCAAGAGTGAACCGATCGCCTGATTAGCTCTGCACACTGATATATAACTCGTGGGGCCAGTTCCTAGGAACTGGCCCCACAAGTTTAGCTGCTAGTGGTTTTTTAACGCGTCAGTGTGTTTGTATCAGTGGCTAGCCAAGCAATTGGGGGCCTGCAAAGCAGACCCCCAACTTCAGTATTGGATTTTAGTACAGCAGCGACGCTAGTGCGCGGCGGGTTTTACCCACGCGCGGGTCAGTGGTGCCGATTAGCTCAAACAGCTCTAGCAGGCGCACACGGGCCTGGTCACGCTCATCGCCAGCGCTGCGGCGTACAGCCTCTAGCCCGCGTGCCAAGGCGCCCTCAACGTCACCCATAGCCAGGGCGGCGTCGGCCCCAGCTAATAGCTGGCGCCAGGTGGCTTCAGGCTGGTCTGAGGCAGCTAGATCGCCGTCTAGATCCGCGCCTTCTACGCGCTGGAGCAGCTTAACCTGCTCTAGGGCTAGGCGTAGCTCATCATTGGCTGGTTCGTTAACCAGGGCGTGCTCGTAGATAGTTTGGGCCTTGGCGTAGTCGCCGGCCTCAATAGCCTCGCGTCCTAAACGCTGCACCTCAGTTTCAACCGGTTCACTTGGCGCTACCGGCGCCGCATCTAGGCGTACCCGGCCGGTTATGCCGTTAGCCTGAGCCATCTGCATAACCTGCTCAAAGATCTGCTCTAGCTGCTGGGCGCTGGCCTGGCCCTGGAATAGAGGCACAGGCTGACCGCCCAGCACAGCTACCACACTGGGTACGCTTTGGGCAGCAAACAGCTCAGCGATTTTGGCGTTAGCGTCAACATCCACCCGGGCCAGCTGGAAGCGGCCCTGATAGCGGGCGGCTAGAGACTCTAGCGCAGCGTTGACCTCGGCACAGACCTGGCTGCGCGGTGACCATAGTGAAATTACTACCGGCACCTGCATAGAGCGCTTTACAGCGTCCTCAAAGTTGGTGACGTCAACGTCAATCACTAATGGCGAGTCGATTACCCCGCTATCAGCCACGCCGGGGTTAGCCCCAGCCTCGCTACCAGCCCCGCTAGCTGCGCCTTTTGAGGGCGCTAGGGTGGATAGGTCAACAGCACCAAACATCGACATGGATTACTTCCTTACTTAGGCGGGTTGGAGTCGTCACGGGTCACTGAAGTCAGTACCACGCCGGTTCCCAGGGCGGTGGGCACTTTAGCTTTAGCACCCTTGGGAGGCAGGTAGAAGGCCACCATAGCCTCGTAGGTAGCCATCACTTTACTGGTGACTTCTTTATTTCCACCCATATAGGCGGCCAACTGCTCAGAGACCGTAATGGTGCTCTTGGCAGAGGTGCGCTGGTAGGTGGTGGTAAAGCTCAGTGAACCTACCGCAATAGCCCCATTGTCGCTGGTTACTAGGCCACGGAAACCGTCATTACCAGCGCTAACATTAACCGTGATGCTACCGGCATCCTTTACCTGGCTGGCTACAGCCCGCTCGGAGGCTACTAGCTTGCGCAGGCCGTCGTCGGGGAAAGCCTTGCCGTTAGCAGAATCGGGCTTGTTTAGGGCCTCCACATAGGCGGCCATGGCCTTACTAGGTGAGAACAGGAACTGGGTGGAGTCTGCCTCGATCTGGGCTGAGCCCACGGCCGGACCGGCAGTTGCTGGGATCTTGGCGCCGGCAAATAGGCGCACCCAAGCCCACATTTCATAGTTACTGCGGGCATCTTGTTGGTCCAGCACCAGCAGTAGTGGCGAGTTGTTCTTGCCGCTGATGGCAGAGACGCTGATAGCAGTGCGTGGGAAGGCAGAGGTAGCGCCCACCGCAGACATACGCGCATTGGTGTTGAGCGTAGCCACAGAGCCTCCGCCGGCTTTAACCAGCTTGTAGTTAGCTGTGCGCAGGCGTAGCGCCGGGCCGTTTAGGTAGCCAACCAGCTTGGCCGGGTCACGGTCTTTATCGGCGGCGGTAAGCCCAGTTTGGATGCGCTTCAAAATGGTTTCTAGGCGCGTAGAGTCAAGCACCGGCTTAGCCGTGGCATCAGCTTTAGGTGGCTGAGGCTTAGGTAGTTCCTGACCGCAGGCGCTTAGACCCAAACCGGCAGCCGTGGTTACCAGGGCGCCTAGGGCGCCGCGTCGAGTCAAATTCATTTTAGTTTTCCTCCTTAGCCACGTCTTCGCGCTTAGGCTCATCTGCCTGCTCCGGGATGGGTGCGCTCGCGCTGTCGGCGCTAGGGGCGCTGTCTGCGCTGGCACCACTAGCCGCGCTGGCGCCACTAGGAGCGCTAGGGGCACTGTCTTGCGTGGGAGTACTTTGAGCTTGGCCCATCGCCGGAGTGGCGCTGTTTGCACTGGAGCTACTGGCCGCGCTGGGGGCACTAGCTTCAGGAGCAGAGATCACTGGCTCGTTAATGGGCTCAAATACGTCTGTTGAAGCACCTGAGCGCTCCATTGCCAAGGCGGCATTACCAGCAGCCGGAGTGGGGCTGGGGGCCGAGGCTGGCTCATCAAAGATGCTGGAGGACTTAGGCCCAAAGGGGTTAGTGCCTGGCTGCACTGCGAAGGGGTTAACTGCCGCATGTGCAGCGCTGGCCGCGCTTAGGGCAGATTCCTGAATGGGAGCCGTGGGAGCTTTGGGGGCAAAACCAGCGCTGTTGGGCGGAGCAAACGGGCTGGCTTGCGGGGCACCGCTCGCGCGGGGACCAACCGGAGCCTGCGGGGCGCTGGCCGCGCTAGGGCCAGAAACTGGCGCCTGCGGGGCGCTAGGGGCACTGAAGGTGCTTTGTCCAGCAGCCGGGGTGGCATCTGCACCTGGAGTAGCTCCCCTAGCCGAAGCAGCTCCCATAACCGGGGCGCCACTAAACGCAGTGGCATTAAACGCAGTACCAGGCAGGTGCGGCACGGCGTCGCCTTCCTGGGGGGCTACCTGGTCTTGGGCGGCGGCTACGCGGTCCGCTCCCCCAGCAGCCTGAACGGCCCAGATGCCGCGCGAGTCAGTAATCGGGTTGGGTGCGGCCGGGATGGTGCGGTCGGCGTCGACGTCGGCAGCACTTTCGCTGGGCACGTCACGGCGCGGGTCAATCCAGACCTTACCGGCGGCCTCAGCTTGGGCCTTTTCACGCAGCTCCAGGCGAGTGAGGGGACGGTTGGGATCCTTGTTCAGTCGTGCGGCGGCTTCTTCTTGGCGACGACGACGACGCTGGGCATTGGCTAGCTCCTGGTGGCGCATCTGAATATCGAGCATGAAGATGAACACCCCGCCGGCTACCAGCAAACCGCCTACGATCAGGCCGGGGATTAACCAGGGAGTGCCTACGGTGCGCTTCCACGACAAGCTGAAGGTGGGGGCAGCTTGCTTACCATCGGTAGCGGCCAGAACTACATAGTTAGAGGAGCTGGGGTCATAAGTGATGGACACTGAACCCTTGCCGGTCTTGGAGGTCACCCACATGTCTGAGCCGTTTAGGGAAGCATTGGAGGCAACCGCCTTAATGCAGCCTTTAGCGTCAGGGGTGGGGGTGGCCTTAGCGCTGGAGGTAGCCGTAGCTTTAGCCGACGCCGTAGCTTTAGCCGACGCCGTAGCAGTGCTAGTGGCTTTAGCTGTGCTAGTGGCCTTAGCGGTGGGGGTGGCGGTGGCCTTTACGTTACAACGCTCGGTAATTGTGCGCCCAGATAGGGCTTCCCAGGAGCTTAGGCCGGTAACTTCCGTGTAGGGGTCGTTAGCCAGCCAGGCCTGGGCGTCCTCAGAGCGAGCCAGCGCCAAGGTAACGCTAGAGTTGGCATCTTTAGCCTTGGCAGTAATGGTGACAGTGGAGTCAACCATGTTTAAAACGCCGTCGCCGGTAACAACGTACGCCGTGGTGGCTGCCGGTTTAAGCGTGGCCACTGCCGTCTGCGAAGGACGCCAGATGGTGGCTGAGGCAACCGCCAAGATCACCGCCAATAGGCCCAAGGCGATAAGCACGATGCTTAGCACTCGGGGTTTTACTAGGGAAAGAATTCTGTTCACTTAGGTTCTCCTCGGGTGAGCTCGTTCGCGCCGCGCTCTGCGGGATCTAGATATTAAAGCCGTAGCGTAGATATTCTTGGCGTCTAGCCTACACATTTGCTTGAGCCGATGCTAAGAGACAGGCTGATTTGTTTGCTTAGGGGGGAGCTGGGCATCAGTGTCTCATTTGCCGCAAAACCTGCTGCGACCCGCTAGGCTTGGACGGTGGGCACTATTCGCCCCGAGCTTTAACGACCGAGGAGTTAAACGTGGCTGAGGACCACAGTGAATTCGCTATCACCATGCGCGGCTACGATCGGCTGCAGGTGGACCAGCGTTTGGAGAGCCTGAGTCGCCAACTAGTGGAAGCGCGTAACGAGGTGGCCAGCCTTGACCACCGCGCCATGACTTTAGCCGGACAGCTAGCAGAAGCACAGCGTCGTCTACGCGAGAGTGACAAGCCCACTTACGCTGGCTTGGGCTCACGTATTGAGCAGTTGCTACGCAATGCTGAAGAACAGTCTGCCTCTATTTTGGCAAAGGCCAACCGCGAGGCAGATAGCCTGCTAACCCGCACCCGCACGAATGTGGCGCAAATGTCCGAACGTGCTTCCACCGAGGCTGCCACCACTCTGGCAGATGCTCGCCGGGAAGCTGAAGAAGTACGTTCTAAGGCAGAAAATGAAGCCAGCACTACCTTAGCTAACGCTAAAGACCGTGCTCAGGAGCTGGTTTCTGCCGCTAAGCGTGAGGCAGACAAGGTGCGCACCGCCGCCAACACGGAGGCCACCAACCTGACCAACACCAGCCAACGTGAAGCTGAACTGACCATTTCTAGCGCCCGCAAGAAAGCTACCGAGATCACCGTTAGCGCCGAGCAGGAGGCTGCGGCTACTCGCGATGAGGCTGCCCGCGACGCCGAGGAGGCAACCACCAGCGCTGAGCGTCAGGCCCGCGAGCTACTCAACAACGCTCGCAAGGAAGCCCGCCTGGTTACCGACAAGGCCAATACTGAGGCCGAGGAACTGCTGACCCAGGCCCGTAAGGAAGCCGAGACCACTCGCCGCGCTGCTAAGGATGAGGCTGAGGCAGCTCGCGCTGAGGCTGCTGAGCTGCGTCAAAACAGCGCTCTTGAGGTGGCCGCACTTAAGGAAAGCACCGCTAAGGAAGCTGCCGAGGCTGCTGAGGCTGCCCGTAAGTCTACTGAAGCTATGGTGGCTAAGGCTGAAGAGCAGGCTGCTGACGCCGAAGAGCGTCTGCGTGAAGCCATGGAGCGCGCCGAGAAGATGCGCGCCGCCTCCGATGAGGAAGCCCGCAAGCGTCAGATTGACGCTAACCGCGCCGCTGAAGAGGTTATTGCCGGTGCCCGTAGCGAGGCTGAGCAGCTGATTTTGGATGCACAGATCCAGGCAGATGCCCTCACTGCCGCCGCTAAGCGTGAGGTAGAGGAGCTGCGTGCACAGCGTGACTCGATCAGTTCTTACCTGGAGGAGATGCGCGGGGTGCTTGGTAGCGCTGCCGCCTTTGTAACCGGTATGCCTGCTACCCAGCCGCGGCCAAGCGCAGACTCTAGCTACAGCAGCGACTCTGCTGACTTGGCTGAGTCAGCAGACTCTAGCCAGTCCGCTGCTAGCGCCGCTAGCGCTGACAAGTAGCCAGAAGGAAAAACAAGGGGCGGATGGCCTGTTGGCAACCATCCGCCCCTTTTATTATGCGTAATACTTAAATCACTGCCGTAGTGCTTTAAGCATCACGCATCAAGGTGCGAGCCACGCGGGATCAACGTTTTACCCGCACCTTGGTTTTAACCCTGTCCTAGCTCCAGGCGTAGGCCAGGTAGTCTTGTGCTTCTTCTAGTGAGTGCCCCAGAGATTTCATAGAGCGCGAGTAGGCTCCCGCAGCGCGGTGGGTAGCTGCCTGGTCACGATCAAGCACATAAGTGCCCAAGCGGCCTCGTCCCTGCACCACTCCGTGACGCTCTAACTCGCGATAGGCCTTCGCCACGGTATTAGTGGCTACACCTAGCTTGGCGGCTAAAGTGCGCGTAGCTGGTAGGCGCGTGCCGGGGGTAATAACACCCTTTTCCACACCTTTACTAACTGCATCTACAATCTGTATGAACACCGGGAGGCTAGAACCCGGGTCAATCTTTATGTTTAAACCCACTGTCTTGCCCATATGCAAAGTGTGCACGAATATCAGAGCGTTTTCCAGTCCTAGATTCTCCTAAAAACTGCAGGTGAGAGCAGGTTTACAGTAAAATTGCAAATAATAGATAGGTGTCTCTTATAAAAATTTCTTAATTGATAAGCCAACCCTATAGATATTCTTCATTGAACATCTCTAACAGCATTAATTTATGGCAGCCTCCCCGCCATCTCAAGGGTTTATTAATTAATTAAGGTAAATATAAAGCTAAATTTATTCCCATAGAACAAAGTAACTCAATTTAGTCAAGCATAAACAAACAGCACGAACTTGGCAGTTATTCCAGCAAACCCGCCACTACCTGCGAGAATAGCCCCCTCCTTGGAGCTATTATGCTCTACGCGAACGCACACTAAACCGCTGGCCATCGCGTCCAACTGACACAATCGCTACCACAGCTTGCGGTTCCAGCAGGAGGTATGCCAGTGACGACGCTCCTCCAAACCTCGCTCAGCCCCAAACAATGATTCATTAGACCAAGCCACCACATGGGGTGTACGTGGGGCAATCGTCTGATTGCATCCGGGGCAGATATAGCTTTTATCAGCCCCGCGCACATTACGCACAGTAAACTCCGCTCCCCCAGGCCCGCGCTGTGAGCGTGGCAAGGAAGCTAACCGGTCCATATTTAGTGGTACATGGGGCTGGTTATAGGGTCGCTTAGAGCTGCGTCGGGCCATAGGGACGATTATAAGAAGCCAGCTCGACGACGTCGCCAAAAACAGCGACGCCGTCGAGAATGTAACTCAGCCCTTAACGGAACCAGACATCAAACCGCCCACGAAGTACTTACCCAGGACGATATAAACCAGCAGCGTAGGCACTGAAGCAATCAGAGCACCCGACATTGAGGCACCATAGTCGGCCAGAATCGAGCCGTGCGCTAAGTTACTCAAAGCCAGCGTTACCGGGCCGTTTTGCGCCCCGCCACCAAAGAACAAGGCAAACAGGAAGTCATTCCAGGCGCTAGTGAACTGCCAGATCAGCACCACCACAAAAGACGGCACAGAAATCGGTAGCACCACCGAGAAGTAGGTGCGCAGCATCCCGGCCCCATCCACGCGGGCCGCCTCAATAAGCTCATTAGGCACCGTCTCGTAGTAGTTACGGAAGATCAAGGTAGTGATCGGAATACCGTAAACCACATGCATCAAGATCAAAGTGGGGATCCCAAAGCCCAGGTCAGCGTTAATCACCAGGCGCATCAGCGGAATCATCACCGACTGGTAGGGAATGAACATGCCAAACAAAATCAGCGTGAACACCACATTCGCCCCCGGGAAGCGCCACTTAGAAAGCACAAAGCCATTAGCACTACCCAGCATGGCTGAAATCAGCGCCGCCGGAATCACTAGTTGCAGCGAGCGCACCAGTCCACTGCCTAGTTCTTCCCAAGCCCGCGACCAGTTTTTAGTTTCCCAGTGCTCAGGCAGGTACCAGGTGGTGGAGGGGTCAGCCTCAGCCGAGCCCTTAAAAGAGGTCACAATCAGCACATAGACCGGAATTAGCACCAGCGCCAGGGAGATAAATAGCAGCACGTAGCGCACGGTGGTTCCTAGCTGAAAGCGCCGGGAGCCATGAGCGCGCTCAGTTTTAACTTTAGGCTCGCTCATATTCATTTCCTTGTCTTAGTGTCGTGGATCAGGTAGGGAATAACTGCGATAGCTACCAGCGCCAGCAAGATCACGCCTACGGCGGCGGCGTTGGAGTAGTCGTTGTCGGTCATGAAGTTGTACATGTCGATTGCGGGCACCTTAGTGGAGTAGGTGCGCTGGTCGGTGATCGACATGATGAGGTCGAAGCTCTTAAGCGACATGTGCCCAATGATGATCACGGCGCTTAGAGCAATGGGGGTTAGCTGCGGGAAAATGATGTTTTTGTATAGCTGCCATTCATTGGCGCCATCGACGCGAGCGGCTTCACGTAGATCATCTGAAATGCCCCTAAAACCGGCCAGGAATAGGGCCATCACATAGCCTGCTAGCTGCCAGATGGCTGGGATTGCAATTGCCAAGATGCCAAAGTGGACATTTGAGGCCCAGCTGTTTTCTAGGAAGGTTAGCCCGCACATTTCAAATAGTCGGTTTAGACCTGAGGCTTCGCTGCCGGTTTTGGAGTTAAGCAGCCAGCGCCACACCACACCGGAGGCCACAAAGGACACCGCCATGGGGAATAGGAATACCGAGCGGAAGATCCCCTCCCCCTTTATGGGCTTATCTAGCAGCCAGGCCCATAGAAAGCCCAGTACTAGTGTGCCCACTAGGAAGGCCACGGTGAACAGGATCAGGTTGATGAAGGAGTGCTGGAAGTTTGGGTCTTCAAAGAGCTTGGAGAAGTTCTCAAAGCCAGCATACTTTGACGGGCGCCGTCCTGAGACCTGGGCGGCCCGGTGGGTGTTGTATAGGGAAGTTTTGAAGTTGGCGCCAATCATGCCGTAAACGAAGATTGCCACCAAGATTAGGGACGGAGAGATTAGCAGCAGGCCTGGGCCCCACTGCTTGATCTTGTTTTTACGCCGTCGCGCCGCACGGGCTTGGGACATGCGTTGTCCTCCTTGACACTTGCTGATGTTAAAAGGTGGGCGACGCCGTCGTAGCTTTGACGACGTCGCCCACCGCGTTTATGCCGGCTGGCACCCTAACCACCAAGAAAGGAACCAGAGAGCACTTGCTGACTTTTAATCAGCTTTTAAGGGCGCCAGCCGGAAATTTTACTGCGCTGCCTTGTAGGCTTCAGCCAGGGCTTTTTGCAGAGCCTTAGCATCTGAGGCACCCTGGGCGAACTTGCTTAGGGCGTCACCCATGGCGTTGGAGGCCTTGGCCGGTAGGGCTGCGCCGTGAGCAATGGAAGAGACGATGGTGTCCTTGGAGAAGTCTTCCATGGCTGAGCGCTGGTACTCAGAGAACTTCTTCTTTTCCTCGTCCGTCAGGTCTGTGCGGGCGGGGATGGAGCCCTTGACGGTGTTGAAGGCAACCTGGCCTTCCTTGGAGGAGATGCAGCTGAGCCAGTTCTTGGCGCCGCCGGGGTGCTTGGCCTTTTCGGGCAGGGTGAAGGAGTCGGCTAGGAAGTCGAAGATGCCCTTGGTGCCCGGTACTGGGAAGTAGACGTAGTCGGTTCCGGCGCTCTTCTTGGCGGCGTTGAAACCGGCTACCGCCCAGTCACCCATGACGTTGTAGGCGGCCTTGCCTTCCATGATGGGCTTGATGGCCGGTTCCCAGTCCTCGGTGTATAGGGACTTGTCGGTGAAGGAGACGATCTTGGCGTAGTGCTCAACAGCCTTGGTTACTTCAGCGCCAGCCCAGTCGGTCTTGCCGTCGAACAGGCCCGAGTACTTTTCTGCGCCTAGGTCTGCAATTAGCACAGATTCGAACAGGCCCATCTGGGTCCAGGCCATACCCATGGTGATGGGGGTGTAGCCGGCGGCCTTGATCTTTTCCATGTCGCTGATCCAGGCGTCAATAGTTTGGGCAGGCTTGGCCGGGTCTAGGCCGGCAGCCTTAAGCACTGATACCGAGGCCCACACTACGTTGTTGCGGTGGATGTTGGAGGGCACTGAGTAGATGGCGCCGTCTACGGTTAGGCGCTCCATTAGGGTCTTGGGGAAGGCGTCCTTGAGCTTGAACTCGTCGTAGAGCTTGGAGACGTCTTGCAGGTAGCCGGCGTCGATGTCGTCCTTGAGTTCAGCGCCGGCGTGGGCCTGGTAGGTGTCTGGCGGGTTACCAGCAGACAGGTCTGCAGCTAGCTTCTGCTTGGCCTGGGAGCCGGCGCCACCAGCGATGGCCTTGTTGGCGAATTTGGTCTTGGGGAACTGCGCGTTAAAGACCTTGACTAGGGCTTCTAGACCGTCCTTTTCGCTTCCGGCTTGCCACCAGGTGACGACGTCGACCTGGCTGGCATCGCCTTCGCCTACTGCCTCGCCGGACTTGCCTCCCTTCTTGTCGCTTGAGCCGCAGGCAGCCAGGGTGGCCGCGAGTGCGGTGGCAGTGGCACCGATTAGTACCTGACGCCGTGACATGTATGTGCTTACGCTCATGATCGCTCCTGAACAGCGTTGTCCTAGAAGTTGCTACTTGCGTGCTAGGCCGATTGCTTGTTGTAGCGCTCAGTCAAGTCACTTGGGCAACAAATTTTCGTTCTGTAGTTGCAATTGTGCAACAAATTTTCGTGCAATGTTGGAAAAATTGGGTTTTGCGCAAAAATCGCTATCGATTTGTTATTTTTTGTGCACTTTTGTGCGGATGTTTTCTGGGTGCGCTCTATCTGCGAGGTAGCCCACAACAACAAAGCTGGCCGCCAAATATGTGGCGGCCAGCTTCAGTAGCTAGTTAAAGATCAGATCAGACCTAGACCCTTAACGGTGTCCTTCTCGTGCAGCAGTTCCTTGACAGAAGCGTCAATCTCAGCGCGGGAGAAGTCGTCGATCTCCAGGCCCTCAACAACCTTCCATTCGCCGTCAACACTAATTGCCGGGAAGGAGGAAATGATGCCCTCGGGCACACCGTAGGAGCCGTCGCTCATGATGGCGGCGGAGGTCCAGGAGTAGCCCTTAACACCCTTGACCCAGTCGCGCACGTGGTCGATGGCGGCAGAGGCAGCGGAGGCGGCGGAGGAAGCGCCACGGGCTTCAATGATGGCGGCGCCACGCTTGGCTACGGTGGGGATGAAGTCACCCTCAACCCAGGCGCGGTCAGCCAAAAGCTCAGTGATCGGCTGGCCCTTAACGGTAGCGTGAGTCAAGTCAGGGTACTGAGTGGAGGAGTGGTTACCCCAGATGGTGACCTTGTCTAGATCAGTTACGTGAGCACCGGTCTTGGCAGCTAGCTGAGCCAGGGCGCGGTTGTGGTCCAGACGGGTCATAGCGGTGAAGCGAGAGCTGGGCACATCCGGGGCGTGGTTGGCGGCAATCAGGGCGTTGGTGTTGGCAGGGTTACCCACAACCAGGACCTTGATGTCGTCAGCGGCTACAGCATTGATGGCTGCACCCTGAGGACCGAAGATACCGCCGTTGGCCTGCAGCAGGTCAGAGCGCTCCATGCCCGCACGACGCGGCATAGAACCAACCAGGAAGGCGATGTTGGCGCCGTCGAAAGCCTGCTTGGGGTCATCGAAAATGTCCACGCTACCCAAAGTCGGGAAAGCGGAGTCGAATAGCTCCATAGCGGTACCCTCAGCAGCCTTAACAGCCTGGGGGATCTCCAGCAGACGTAGGTTTACCTGCTGGTCGGGGCCTAGCAGAGCGCCAGAGGCAATACGGAATAGTAGTGCGTAGCCAATGTTGCCAGCGGCACCGGTGACGGTGACATTTACGGGGGCGTTTGCCATAAGTTAAGTCTCCTTAAGGTAAGACAATTAAGGACTGCTTCCTTGCACAGCCACTGCTATAAGTGTATGCCCTTGAGCACACAAAATTTAGGACCCAGCGATTTTGCCCAAATCATGGCCCTAAGTGCGCACGCCGGTTAGCTAACTGTGCTCCATCCCCCTAAGGCGCTAATGGCAGGATAAGCTATTAGCCGTGAGAGGCCAATCAATACCCACCCGCTCACCCCTGGGTCAGCGGTCTTATCGTCAAATTTGTGTGTTTAGTGTCGTAGCAGGCGCCAGCGGCGCACTAAGTTTGATTGGTTTTGGTAAGGGGGTAGGGGCACCTTTTAACTCCACTGTACTGGCCCATCAAATCTCTCCATTTTCAGCGGCCTGGCCCTGGCTGGCCACAGCCGTCATTTTTGCCAGCATCTGCGCCCTAAGCTACGCGGCAGCTGACTATATTGGCCGCCAAAGTGCGCTTGATGAAGAAACACGCCTGCGCGTGCGCACCCTAGACCACATTTTCGCTATCGGTCACTTGCCGCGCACCGGAGCAGGCGCTGATAGCGCTAAAACCACCGCCAGCGGCGCACTAGTATCTACACTGGTTGACGGCAGTGAGCGCGTTTCTAAATACGAGTTCACCTTCCTGCCCCAAGCAATCAGTGCCCTAATCACGCCGCTGGTGGTGCTAGTGCTGGCAGCTATCTTCATTGACCCCCTCAGCGCCCTAGAACTGGCCCTAGGTGTCGGCGTTGCTATTGGCGGCAGCATCGGCGTCAGCCGCCTCACCCGTGGCAGCGCCGCTGGCTCGCGCAGGCAGCGCTCCGCCCTAGCCGCCCAATATTTAGATGCGGTACAGGGTCTAAGCACTCTAGTACTGGCCCGGGCTGGTGAACGCTACGCCCAGCGGCTAGGCCAACGCGGCGAAGCTAACCGCCGGGCCCTGATGCGCCTACTGGCAGGCAACCAGCTGGTAATCCTAGCCACCGATCTATTTACTAGCGTATTCATTTTAATGGCCTCAGTGGCTATTGCTGCCAGCGGTCTAAAATCCGGACGCCTAGATGCTGGTGACGCCCTGGCTCTAGCCCTAGTGGCGCTAGTGCTACTAGATCCGCTTAACCATGTAGGGGCCTTCTTCTATGTGGGTATGGGTGGACGCGCCAGCCAAAAAGCTATCCGCAACATTTTGGCTACCCCCACCCCCGCCAGCTCCGCCCCGGCGCCGGTGCCCGCCAAGGCCTCCAGCTACCAGACAGAAGAAGTAGACACCGCTGCTATCTTGTTGCGTGACGTATCCATTGGTTGGAGCGATAAAGACGTACTTAAAAACGTCAACCTGCGGGTGGAACTGGGTGAACACATCGGTATTGTGGGCCGCTCAGGAGCCGGAAAATCCACGCTTATGGCGCTACTGGCAGGCCACTTACTCCCCCGCGAAGGCTACGGGCGCCTTGGCCCTATCCGCCTGCGCCCAGCCAATATGTCGCGTGTGCAGCGCTCCAGTGCCCTAGTTAGCCAGCGCTCATGGCTGTTTGGTGACACGGTAGCCCAAAACCTACGTCTAGCTAAGCCTGAAGCCACCACTGAAGAACTATGGCGGGCCCTGGAAGTAGCCCAGCTTGACACCGAAATTCGAGCCCTACCTAAAGGACTAGAAACCATGCTGGGCGACAGCGGCATGGGCCTATCAGGAGGCCAAGCCCAACGCCTGGCTATCGCCCGCGCCGTGCTAGCTGACCGCCCCATCTTGCTATTGGATGAGCCCACCAGCCAGGTAGATCTGGCCAGCGAAGCTGCCATCACTAAAGCCCTAGAAAACCTAGGTGCCAACCGCACTGTGGTAACCATTTCGCACCGCCCAGCGGCGCTAATCCACACTGACCGCATCTTTAAGGTTTCTAAAGGCAAACTCCACGAGCTAACGCCGCGCAAACCCAAGGCTAAGCCCACCGGCCCAGCCCAACCCACCAAAGCCCAGGCAGACCAGCTCCTGGCCGCCAAGGTTAGCGGCGACGCCATGACTACCCCCTTAACCTCAGCGCTAGCCTCTCTAGCCCAGATGCAAAAACCCACCAAAACCAAGAAAAACTCTGCCAAAAAACCAACTGCTATGGATGCCAACTCAGCCCACAGCTCTAGCGGAGAGGACGACTGATGTCACGGCGTCGGGTTTATAACTGGATCCTAGAAGTAACGCGGCCGGCACTAAAACCCCTGGCCCTGTCGGTAAGCGCACGCCTACTGGACCAGATCTTGCAGGTAGTTATCTACTGCCTGGGGGCCTATGCGCTCGCGGTGGCGCTGCGTAAGCTCAGCGGTGGCGGCGGCTTCGATACCGGCCTGGTGTGGCTGTTTTTGCTGGCATGTTTGATCATTGCTTTGGTTAAGGCCGCTTTACGTTACGCTGAGCAATTTTTGGGGCACCTGGTTGCTTTCAAAGCTTTAGAGCTGCTGCGCGTTGCGCTGTTTAAGTCCATGCTGCCCCAGTCGCCGCGTCTGTCTTTGCACACCCGCTCAGCTGAGCTAACTGGGCGGCTAACTAAAGACATTGACCGTATTGAGGTGTTTTTTGCCCACACTTTGGCGCCGTTAGTAAGCTCGCTGGTGGTGCCGCTGCTGACCTGGCTGTGGATTGCCTTTGTGTCTCCGGCTACGGTTTCTATTTTTGTCCTAGTGATGTTGGTGCTTACCCTGGTGGTGGTGCCGCTGATGGGAGCTAAGTTCTCCCTTGCCGCAGCCCAGAAGAGCGCCAAGATTCGTGGCCAGTTGCAGGCCCACGTAACTGACTCGGTGCAGGGCTACAACGAGGTGCTTTCTTATGGCGCCCAGTTGCAGCGTCTAGAGCAGCTTGAACGCATTGGTGATTCAATCACCGCCGCTGATTCTCCGATACGGGCTTGGGCGGCGCTGCGTTGGGCGGCCGGGCAGTTCTTAATGGCCTTAATGCTGTTTGGGGTGTTGTTTATTTGGCTGCGTGACCCGGTTTTTGAGGCCGCTCCCCTGGCTCAGGCCCCCACGGTGGTGGCGGTGATTGCCGCTCTGGTAGCTCAGCGCACTAGTGCGCGTACCTTGGAGGATATGCCTTCTTCGGTGTCGGTAGCTTGGGCTAGTGCTGAGCGGGTTTATGCCACCGCCCATGGCCCGGCTTTGCTTGATGGCCCTAAGGCTTTGCCTACCCGTCGCGACGACGCCGCCAAGTCTGGTTTGGAGGTCACCTGGCACAAGGTTTCTTACGCCTACCCTGGTGAGCGTAAACACCAGGCCTTAACTCAGGTTTCCCTACACCTAAACGCTGGCTCTTGGACGGTGCTAGCGGGTGCTAGCGGTAGCGGCAAGTCCACGCTGAGCATGTTGGCGGCGCGCTGCGATGATCCGGTAGGCGGGCGCGTGCTGCTTGATGGGCACGATGTGCGCACACTTAAGGTTGATTCGCTACGCTCCCAAGTGCAGTTGGTCAGCCAGCATCCGTTCATTATGCGCGCCACTATCCGCGAGAATCTGTCCCTAGCAGCCCCACAGGCAGATACTGCCCAACTGTGGCAGGCCCTGGAGTACGCCCAGCTGGCTGCCGAGGTGCGGGCTATGCCTAAGGGACTAGACACGGTTGTGGGTGAGCGTGGCAGTTCGCTTTCTGGTGGCCAGGCACAGCGTCTAGCTTTTGCCCGGGCGCTGGTAGCTAAGCCGCGTCTGCTGATTTTGGATGAGTTCACTTCACATATGGATCTGAAGCTGGCTGCTAGCGTGCGCAAGTCTTTGCGCCAGGCATTACCTGAAGCCACTATTTTGGAAGTCTCCCACACGCTGGTGGACCTAGAACTGGCTGACCGGGTAGTGGTCTTTGAAAACGGCCAGATTGTTCAAAGCGGCAAGCCCCAAAAGCTAATGAACACTCCCGGCCCACTGCGCCAGCTTATGGATCGCTAAACACCGCCGGGGCCTGCGACAGCCAACAAACCCCGACAATTACACAAATAAGTTAGCGCTAACCGTAATGGTTAGCGCTAACTATTTTTTAAGGGTGTTCACTGCAGCAGTTATGGCGCCAGCGCATTAGACACATGCTAGGCTCCCAGTTGCTGGGACAGAGCCTTGTATGGCCTTGTGGATGCCGCGACGCACTAGGCTCCCAGCTGCTGGGATAGGGCACGGTCTTCATCGGTAACTACCCCTTCAACTGAAACCTTGTCCAGGTAGGCCATGCCGTCAAAAGACAGCTCACGGGCGTTTTCCGGGTCAGCTTTAGCATCGTTAAACTTACCGTGAGCCAGGCGGTCAACCACAATGGCAATAGCGCCGTCGCCGGTTACGTTGGTGGCGGTACCGAAGGGGTCCAAAGCGATGTAGGTGGCGATCATAAGGGCAATGGCGGACTCGTTAAAGCCCAGCATTGAAGAGAGCACACCGGTAGCGGCCATAATCGCACCTCCGGGCACACCCGGGGCAGCCACCATGACAATACCCAGCATGAAAATGAAGCCGGCGTACTGCATAGCCGAAACATTCATACCCTGGGAGGCAATGATGGCCAATGAGAAGGCAGTAATTTTTGAGGTTGAACCAGCCAGGTGAATAGTGGCGCACAGAGGCACGGTAAAAGCTGCTACCGGCGCAGATACCCCATTTTTGCGAACCTGACGCAAAGTCACCGGGATGGTGGCAGCCGAGGAAGAGGTACCCAGGGCGGTGGTGTAGGCGGGCATCATGGTCCACAGTGCCTTTAACGGGTTGCGCTTGCCAATCAGCCCGGCCACCACAAACTGGGTCAGCAGGATAACTACTTCCAGCACCAGCACTACCACCACTACGCTCAGCAGGGTGCGCATAATGCGCCAGGCTGCACCTGAGATAGCCAGGTTCAAGAAGGTACCAAACACGTGCAGCGGTAGCAGCGGAATAATGATCTTGTTGATCAAAGAGCTAATGATAGCCCTAAATTCAATGCTGGCTTTACGCAGCACACCCCTGGGCACCAGCGACAGGCCAATGCCGATTACGAAAGACAGCAGCAGCGCCGTCATGACCCCAAAAACCGGGGGCATTTCCACTTCAAAATATGACTTGAGGGTGCCGGCGTCGGCCTTACCCACATTAGAGGCCAAAGACTTGGTGATAATGTGCGGGAAAACGCTGACGCACACCACGTAGGTAAGGAAACCTGAAAACAGGGTGGAGCCATAGGCCAGGGCCGCAGTAATAGAGAGCCACTTACCGGCTCCACGTCCTAAATCTGCAATTGCTGGGGTTACCAAACCCACGATGATAAGCGGAATTGCAAAACTTAAGAACTGGGCGAAAATCGCCGAAAAAGTAACGAATACGCGCGCCAGCGGCACGGTGATCAGCGGGGAGGAGCCCACCTTAATAGAGCCCACCACCAAAGCGGTCACTATCGCTAGAATCACCCAAAACAGGATGCCGCCAGCTTTTGCTAGCTTACGCACCGAGATCATGCCTTTTCCTTCGCTCACGGCGATGCGCCTGGCGAACGCGGTACGCCGCCAATAGCAACAGCGCCTAGGTGTGCAACATAATCTCAATATTTGGCTTATAGCGCTACATTCTCCGCATAGTGAGATTTTCTTACATTATTTTTGTAAATATGCATTCGCCGCATATAGCGAAATTTGTCAGTTTCTCATCGTTTTAACTGATCAATCCGATTATGGTGAAGCCATGAGCGCTAAGCAGGTAAATTGGCCCCGTTCAAAGCACAGCTATGTTGATTTAAGCGACGGGCGCCGATTGCATGTGGTTGAGCATCTGCCGCTTTCCGGGGCGGCTACAACCACGACGGCGCCAGCGGCTGCGACAAGCGAGGCTAAGCCACCGGTAGTGTTTGAATCAGGCCTGGGGCTCTCGCGCCTACTGTGGGCAAATGTGGCTCATTTACTGGCGAAAGCCGGCTACCACACGATCAGCTATGATCGCTCCGGCCTGGGTCGCTCACCGGCCGCAACACAGCGCAGCCTAGAGGCCCTGGTGGCAGACCTAGAGCAGGTGGTGCGAGCTTACGCACCCCAGGGGGCCATTATTGTGGGCCATTCCTATGGGGGCATCATGGCCCGTTTACTAACCGCACGCCAGCCACAGTTGGTTAAGGCGCTGGTGCTGGTTGATCCCTCAAGTGAATTTGTGGGGGCCCAGATTGGCCCGCTAGGTAGACGCCTGGAGGCACTTTTTGATTCGGCGATTACTTTTAGCCGCGATCTTAAACTACTGCCTGCTTTCCTGATGGCTTCAGGCTATAAGCATTTACCGGTGCGGTTGCAGCAAAAAGTGCGCGTCGAGGACGTCAGTGACGCCGCCTTAAAGGCGCGGCGGCAAGAAAATGAGGGCTACTATCCGGCGCTAGCGAAGCTGCGCGAGCAGCCCCTGCCCCACCCGCAGGTGCCGGTAGAGATTTTATTGGCCAGCTCTTCACCTGAGTCAGAGTGGTTTAAGGCCCACAGTGAGTATGCGAGCAAGCTGCCTGATGCACACCTGTGGCAGGCTTCAACCAGCTCACATATGGTGCCGCTGTTAAAACCCCAGGAAGTGGCCCTGGCGGTTAAGCAAGCCGACGCTCGTCGCAGCGCTTAAGCCAAAGGACTCCTAAAGCCGGAGGGCTACCTAAAGCTGCGGCGTCGGCAGCTAAGCCAGCTACCCAGCTACCGCCAGCTGCGGCGTCGCTATGCCAGATACGGCGTCGACCCCAGCGCAGCCACAGCCAAAGCAGGCTTTAGTAGATGCGCGGCAGGTTAGCGTAGGTGGACAGCAGCACTAAACCAACAGTTAGGCCAGTACCCACCACTAAATCTTCAAACCGGCTGCGGGCCTGAATCCAGGTACCCTCGGGGCGCAGCAGGCGAATTATGGTAAGGGCGCCAGTCAGTGCAGCGGCCTCCAAAACCGCAAAACGTGAGTAACCCAGCAGCGCCGTGGCCACCACGATTAGCACGCAAACCGTCACTACCCCCACCCCGGCCACGCGATAGTAGTGACGCGGCGGCAACTGGTTAGGGGAAAGTACGCTTTCAGCTGTTTCTTCGCTCATTTTTCTCCTTGGCAACCGCTACAGCATACCTTTTACCGCGCCGTAGCTGGAGGCTTCAGCCGGTAGGTCACCGGTGTCGACGGCGTCGCTGATTTGTTCCAGCATCTGCTCTACCAGCTCAATTACGGCTTTTTTACCCTCAACCGGGCCACCGGCTAAGAGGCCGTCAGTACCCAAAAGCGCGGCAGCGGGCACCGCTTCAACCGCCAGGAGGCGCGAAACTTCCCCGTTAACGTCACGTAGATAGTGTCCACGCAGTGAGTAGGGATCTCCCTTGGCGAAGTATTCCTCGGCGCTGCGTGGGGAAACCACCTTAATAGCCACCTGGGGAATGGCCTTGATCCAGCCGGGCACTAGGGCTTTAATGTCGTCACAGTAGCCGCATTCCATAGATAGGAACAGCAACAGGTGAGCCTGGCGGGCTGAATAGGCGCGCAGGTTGTAACCGCTTTCAAACTCGTCGTAGAGGGTGGCAATAGGGATCAGGGCGCGCAGATACTCGCCTTCTTGCTGGCTGACGGGAGCGTCTAGATAATCTTGGGCAAAACCGCTTTGCTCTACTGGCGCCGGTGCTTTACCAAGTGAAGCTTGGGCTAGTAGCCAAGTAACTGCCGCCACCGCTGCCAGGGCTAGAACTGTCGGATTAGTGGTTACTTGCAGTGCGAAAACTGGCGTGCCCAGGGCTAGCGCCACCAGCCAAAGCAAGGCCAGGGCTACCAGTGCCAGGTTGCGGGCAATTAGTGCCGGGCCCACTGGGGTGGCATTTTTAGCCCCAAAACAGTTGCAGCTGGCCTGATCTTGGCGGGCCAGGCGCACAATCAGCACCAGGTAGAAGCTAGCCAAAACCAGCGCGGCCAGGGCCACCGGCCAAGCCAGTATTCCAGGCACAACCAGTAAAGCTAGCGCCAGGGCCAGCTCAGCCCAGGGGTGGGTGCGGCGTAGCCAGGTTTGGTTTAGGAATTTAGCTATGCCTAGTTCACGCCAAGTATCGGCGTCGTCAACGCCGGAGGTTAGCTTACCTATAGCAGCTGCGGAAAATACGGTCGCCAAAACTATGGGGGCGGCTACCAGTACTAAATCCATGGGGCTCCTTGTTTAACGCCTGGCTAACATATTGGTTTAACACGCTGGCGTGGGTGGGAACTTAAAGGGGGCGGAATTTAAAAGTGGTGGGACTTAAAGGGGTGGGGATATAAAGCGGGGACAGGTATAAACCTGCCCCCGCTAAATGTATCAGTGAGCGAAGTGGCGCGTACCAGTGAAGTACATGGTCACGCCGGCGGCCTGAGCGGCCTCAATCACTTCTGCGTCGCGGATAGAGCCGCCAGGCTGCACCACAGCCTTAACCCCGGCGTCGATAAGCAGCTGCAGGCCATCGGCGAAGGGGAAGAAAGCGTCAGAGGCAGCTACGCTACCCACCGCACGCTGGGGGGCGCTGGCGGCTAGGATCTGGCTGGCATCCGCCCCACCGGCGCTGTTGGCCTGATTGGCGGCGGCGTCGCCAGTGGCGCGTGCACCTAGGGTGTTGGCGCGCTCAATGGCCAGCTTGCACGAGTCAACGCGGTTAACCTGGCCCATACCCACACCCACAGTGGCGCCAGCGTGTGCCAGCAGCACCGCGTTGGAGCGCACCGAGCGCACAGCGTTCCAGGCAAAACGTAGGTCAGCCAGGGTTTCAGCGTCGGCGCTGGGGCCGGCCACCAGCTGCCACTGGGCCGGGTCGTCACCGGCGGCGTCAACATTGTCACGCTCTTGCACCAGTAGACCGCCGGTTACCTGCTTGAACTCATAGCCACCACGTACCGGCTTAGGCAGGCGCAAAATACGTAGGTTCTTCTTGGCGCTGAGGATTTCCAGGGCCTGCGGTTCATACTCAGGGGCCACAATCACCTCAGTGAAAATCGGCTTAACCTGGGCGGCCATGGCGGCGGTGACGGTGGCATTAGTGGCGATTACGCCGCCGTAAGCAGACACCGGGTCGCAAGCGTGGGCCTTAGCGTGGGCCTTAGCCACATCCTCATCTACCGCAATGCCGCAAGGGTTGGCGTGCTTAACTACCACCACGGTGGTGGCCTCGCCTTGATCGTAGGCAGCACGCACAGCCGCGTCAGCGTCGGTGTAGTTGTTGTAGCTCATGGCCTTACCGTGCAGCTGCTCGGCGCCGGCAATGCCCTGTGCCTGGCCCTGGGTGTACAGAGCAGCGCTCTGGTGCGGGTTTTCACCGTAACGCAGGGCGTGGGCACGGGTAAAGGTGGCGCCCACAAACTCCGGTAGGGCCGCCTCGGTCTCTAACTGGCTGGAGAACCAGCTGGCGACGGCGACGTCGTAGCTGGCAGTGTGAGCGAAGGCGGCGGCAGCTAGGGCCCGGCGCTGAGAGAGGGTGAAGCCACCTGCAGATACAGCCTGGGCTACTTCAGGGTAACGGGCTGGGTCTACCACTACCGCTACTGCCGGGTGGTTTTTGGCGGCAGCGCGCACCATGGAGGGGCCGCCAATGTCGATCTGCTCAACGCAGGCGTCAAAGTCAGCGCCGGAGGCAACCGTGTCAGTGAAGGGGTAAAGGTTAACCACCACCAGGTCAATGGGAGCTACCTGCAGTTCACGCAGCTGGGCCAGGTGAGCGTCCTTGCGGCGGTCAGCCAGGATACCGGCGTGAATCTTGGGGTGCAGGGTCTTAACGCGGCCTTCTAGGCACTCGGGGAAGCCGGTAACCTGCTCCACTGGGGTGACCGGAATACCGGCGGCAGCAATGGTAGCGGCGGTGGAACCGGTAGAAATTAGCTCCACCCCGTTGGCGTGCAGCTGGGTGGCTAGCTCCACCAGGTTGGTCTTGTCATAAACACTCAGCAGGGCGCGCTTAACCGGCACCTGATCAGGGTTTACTAGACCTTCCGTGGGCACGTGAGCAGTGGGGATTGCAGTCAATTTGACTCCTTGAAACTGGAAAATAACTGCCTAGGCACCCAGGCGGGCGGCGCCATGGTTTACCCCTTAAAACTTAAGTTTCAAGGGCTCGCCGCTCCCCGGTGGTGACCCACCCACGCCAGTTACAGCGATAACAACCCCAGTCTACTGTAGAGTTGGGGTTGCTTTAAGTTAGTGCGCGCACAATATTTAGCCGCGCTAACGCCAAAATCTAGCTGCGTACTAGTTTGCCCAGCTCAGCTACAAGCTGAGGAGTTTCGGCGGCCTTAATACGCTCAGTTAGGCTCTCGTGAGTGTCACCGGGTTTAACCGGCACCTGCACCTGGGCGATGATCTTGCCGGTGTCCACGCCCGCATCCACCCAGAACAAGGTGGCTCCCGAAACCGTGGCGCCGTCAGCCAAAGCGTCGCGTACTGCATGGGCGCCAGGGTACTTGGGTAGCAAAGCCGGGTGGGTGTTAATGGTTTTGCCTCCAAATTCAGCTAGGAAGCTCTCCCCCACCAGCTTCATAAAGCCCGCGCAGACCACCAGGTCGGGCTGGTATTTGGCGACGGCGTCGGTAAGGGCCTGGTCCCAACTGGCGCGGCTGGGGTAGTCCTTTAGCGGCACCACAAAGCTAGGCACCTTGTACTGGGCGGCGTAATCGAGTGCTTTACAGGTTTTGTCGGCGCCCACTGCTACCACCTTGGCCCCATAGGTGGGGTCTTGGCAGGCTTTTAAGATAGCCAGCAGGTTTGAGCCTGAGCCGGAAGCCAGCACCACCAGGCGCTTGGGTTCATTGCCGCTGCGGGCAGCAGCTTTAGATGCGCTCATGGAAACTACCTCAATCTTGTGTTTGGTTTGACTTGCACCTAGACGCACACGCGGATGGGGCAACACCAGCCCCAGTAGGGTTGCGGCAAATAACTGGGCGGCTAACGCACCCACCACCGCCAGGGTTCTGGGGCCAGCTACGCTCATACGCCCCGGTCCCACAGAGCCACTAGCGGCCAGGCAAAGCAGCAAAATCACCAGTGAACTAGTAATAATCGCAGTTGCCCCCAGCGCCAGGGTGGCACGCAGGCTAATTAGCTTACTGTTGGCGGCCACTTTGCGTCCTATAGCCAGCCAGGTCACCAGGGTCAGCCCCAGTATTAGAACCACGATAATGATCCAGGCTGAGCCAAAAGCAGTTTTAGGTAGCGCCCCCAGCATTGGCAGGGCCGGCACGCTACCGGCACGCACCACCCCCGGGCTAAACAAGCTGCCTTGACCCAGGGCAAAACCGGGGCCTGCCAGCCAGCTAAGCGCCCAGATGGCGGCGGTAGGCAACCACAGAATCTGCAAGGTAAGTAGCGAAACAGTGGCCACAGTACCGGCCCCCACCAGAGAATCATGCAGGGTGGAGATACGTGAAAAACCAGTAATTAACGCCAGCGCTAAAACCACTAGCGCCGCCGTCGCTAAAGTCAGCAGCTCAAAGCCAGCCAGGCGCAACCCCAACCCCAACCACAGGGGCCGCCTAGCCCAGGCCTTACCTAAACGGGTGTCCTCTAGATGGCCGGCGCGAGCCAGTTCAACTGCGGCCACAACTGCCGCCAAAAGCCCACTAAAAAGCACCGCCGGGAAAAAACTGCTTGATGACGGGGCAGTAAATGAACCCACAAAAGCTGCCCCCGCACTAGTGCAGGCAGTTACTACAATGGCGGAAACATTAAACAGTTGGGCGCGCCTAATAAAGCTACGTGCCAGCCATAGGTTGTAAATAGTCAGCCCCAGCAGCGGCAAAGACAAGGTGCCATCAATTTCAGAATGGCGCGCACCACCCAGGCCTAGCAGCCACAAATTAGTGCCTGAGGCCAGGGAGGACACAGTTGAATACTGCACTGAGGGGGTGACAATCAAAGCCACCAATAAGGTGGGGATAACGACACTCAGCCACCCCAAGGCAACCCATTCGACGCCGGCGCGTACGGCTCCAGGCCAGTCGCTAGGGACAGTCAGTTCGGTTCTAGTTGGGGTGGCTGAAGTGCTCATCAGTTAGCGTGGAGCTCCTGGTAGGCCGCACGTGCTAGCTCGGCGGTTTCGGTTGGGGTACGACCTACCTTAACCCCCACAGCCTCTAGCGCTACCTTTTTGGCCGCTGCGGTTCCTGAAGAACCCGACACAATCGCACCAGCGTGTCCCATGGTTTTACCCTCAGGGGCGGTAAAGCCGGCCACATAAGCCACCACCGGTTTAGTGACATGCTCGCTGATGTAGGCGGCAGCGCGCTCTTCGGCGTCGCCACCAATTTCACCGATCATCACGATCACTTCAGTGTCAGGGTCGGCCTCAAAACCAGCCAGGGCGTCAATGTGGGTGGTGCCCACCACCGGGTCTCCACCAATCCCAATGCAGGTGGTAAAGCCCAGGTCGCGCAGCTCATACATGAGCTGGTAGGTGAGCGTACCGGACTTAGAAACCAAACCCACCGGGCCGGCGCCGGTAATGTCAGGCGGGGTGATACCCACATTGGACTTAGCCGGGCTGATAATCCCCGGGCAGTTGGGGCCAATGATCTGGGTGCCGTGGGCGGCGGCGTAAGCCCTAAACGCGGTGGCGTCAGCTACCGGCACCCCCTCAGTGATAACCACAACCAGGCGCATGCCGGCGTCAACCGCCTCAATCACGGCACTCTTAGTAAAAGCCGGGGGCACAAACACTACCGAAACCTCGGCGCCAGTGGCGGCCTTACCCTCAGCTACAGTGCCGTAAACCGGAACCGATACCGTGCCGGCCTTAACCTCGCTGCTGCCCGGGCCAATGGGGCTAACTTCAAAGTCAACGCTGGTACCAGCCTTGCGAGGGTTAACCCCACCCACAACTTTGGTGCCCGCGCTTAGCATACGGCGGGTGTGCTTTTGACCTTCGGAACCGGTCATGCCCTGCACCAGGACACGATCTGAGTGCGAAAGAAAGATGCTCATTAGTTTTCCCCTAGTTCCTGGGCGATGGCGGTAACGCGGTCGGCGGCGCCATCCATAGTTTCGGCAATGGTTACCTGCGGCAAGTTAGCTTCAGCCAAGATAGCGCGCCCGGCCTCAGCCTGGTTGCCATCTAGACGCACCACGATCGGCTTAGTGAAGGACTCCCCTAGCGAGGACACTGCCGCAACAATGCCTTCAGCCACTGACACGCAAGAAGTGATACCCCCAAAAACATTCACCAAAATGGCGCGTACCTGTGGGTCAGAGGCAACCACCTCCAGGCCGGTGGCCATCACCTGGGCGCTAGAGCCGCCGCCTAGGTCTAGGAAGTTAGCTGGGCGCATACCGCCGTGCTTCTCACCGGCGCCAGCCACCACATCCAGGGTGGACATAACCAGGCCGGCACCGTTACCTAGCACACCCACCTCACCGGTTAGACGCACATAGTTAAGGCCCGCTGCCTTAGCGCGAGTCTCTAGCGGGTCGGCATCTACCGTGTCCACAAACTGCTCGTGGTCACGGTGGCGCATACGGGCGTTGTCATCCAAGCTGACCTTGCCGTCCAGGGCTAGCACAGTGCCCTGCGGGGTTAGCACCAGCGGGTTTACCTCCACCAAGGTAGCGTCCTCGCCAGTGAAAACCTCCCACAGCTTAAGGATTACCCCAGCGACGTCGTCGGCCACCTTACCGGGCTCAAAACCAGCCGCAGCCACAATCTCAGCGGCCTTAGCGGCGTCGATCCCCACTAGCGGATCTACTGCCACCTTAGCTAAAGCCTCAGGGCGTTCCTTAGCTAAAGTCTCAATATCCATGCCGCCTTCACGCGAGCACATCGCCAGGTAAGCCCGCTGGGCGCGGTCTAACAGCACCGAGAAGTAGAACTCCTGCTCAATGTCGGCACCATCGCTGATAAGCACCTTGCGCACGGTGTGGCCCTTAATGTCCATGCCAAGGATTTCCTGGGCGCGTTCAAAGGCCTCCTGCGCACTGCGGGCCAGCTTGACGCCTCCGGCCTTGCCACGCCCACCAGTTTTAACCTGGGCTTTAACAACCACTAGCTGGGAGCCGTTAGCAAATAGTTCTTGGGCGATTTCTCGCGCCTGCTGCGCAGTGCTAGCTACCTCGCCACCAAGAACTGGCACCCCATGTGCTTTAAACAGTTGCCGTGCCTGGTATTCGTAAAGATCCACCGGCGTATCCTTTCAAGGGTTGACGGCATTTATTTCTATTAGGTTAACTCGCCTGTTCACGCAGTGGGGACTAAAGGGCCAAATTGGTCTTGATTTGCGCGCATACATGGCGTAAGCCACTCTTTATGTAGGACAATACTACTGGAGTTTTTTTACCCGGAAGGAGATGCAAGGTGGCTACAGAAAACACCCCGGTGCGTATTGGGGTGCTTACCTCCGGAGGTGATGCGCAAGGTATGAACGCTGCAGTGCGTGCAGTGGTACGTACCGCGCTACGTCTAGGAGCACAGCCCTACGCAGTCATGGAAGGCTGGGCCGGTGCGGTTGCTGGTGGAGAAGGGATTCGCCCGCTTAACTGGGACAGCGTGGGTTCTATCTTGCATCGCGGCGGTACCATCATCGGCACCGCCCGTTCCAAGGAGTTTCGCACCCGCGAAGGTATGCTCTCGGCGGCAGCTAACCTACTAGAGCATGGCATTGACCGCCTAGTGGTGATTGGTGGTGACGGTTCACTAACGGGTACCAACGAGTTCCGCAAGGCCTGGCCCTCACTGCTAGCTGAGCTTGTGGAAACTGGGCGTATCACCCCTGAAGTGGCCGCAGCCCACGCGCAGCTAATGATTGCTGGCCTGGTTGGTTCGATTGACAATGACCTGGTAGGCACTGACATGACTATCGGTGCAGACTCGGCTTTGCACCGCATTATGGAGGCTATTGACTCTCTATCGTCGACGGCGGCCTCCCACCAGCGCACCTTCGTAATTGAGGTTATGGGTCGCCACTGCGGCTACCTGGCGCTAATGAGTGCAGTAGCTGGCGGCTGCGACTATGTGTTTGTGCCCGAGCTACCCCCGGCTGATGGCTGGGAAGAAGACATGTGCAACAAACTGCAGGCCGGGCGCGCCGCTGGACGACGTGACTCCCTGGTGATTGTGGCTGAAGGCGCCCAAGACCGTGAAGGCAACCGCATTACTGCCTCCGATGTCTGTGATGTGCTAGAAGAACGCCTGGGTGAAGATGCCCGCGTAACCATTTTGGGTCACGTTCAGCGCGGTGGCCGCCCCAGCGCCTATGACCGCTGGATGTCCACCCTGCTGGGTTACGCCGCCGCTCAGGAAGTTTTGCGAGCCACTCCTGAAAGTGAGCCGCACATTATTGGGGTGCGCCACAACCGCATTGCGCACCTGCCGCTAATGGAGTCGGTGGAAAACACTCGCGCCGTGGCCTCCTATGTTAAGGCTGGCGACTATGAGGCGGCTGTAGATGCCCGTGGCGCTTCCTTCGCGCAGATGCTGCAAATCTTTGAAAACATGTCTACCCCGCCGGTGCAGGGCTCTCACAACGAGGCCTCCCCGGTGAAGAACAAGCGCGTAGCTATTTTGCACGCCGGTGGCCTGGCTCCCGGTATGAACACTGCCGCCCGCGCTGCGGTGCGTTTGGGTATTGACCACGGGCTGACCATGCTGGGTATTGAAGGTGGTTTCCCGGGTCTGCTTGACGGCGCCGTAAAGGAGCTGTCTTGGGCCGACGTCGAAGGCTGGGTAGGTGAAGGCGGTGCAGCCCTGGGTACTCACCGCGACTACCCCACTATTGAGCAGCTTTACAGCATCGGGCGCGCCCTGGAATCCAACCACATTGATGGTCTGATTGTGATTGGTGGCTTCAACGCCTACCTGGGTGCACACACCCTAATCAAGGAACGAGACCGCTACCCCGCCTTCAACATTCCGATTGTGTGTGTGCCCGCCTCGATCGACAACAACCTGCCCGGCAGTGAGCTGAGTATTGGTGCGGACACCGCCGTGAACTCCACGGTTTCCACCCTGGACGCCATTAAGCTGTCCGCTTCAGCTTCTAAGCGCTGCTTCGTAGCTGAGGTTATGGGTCGGCGCTGCGGTTACCTAACCCTGATGAGCGGCTTGGCTGCCGGCGCTGAAAAGGTGTACCTGCCTGAGCATGACGCCAACCTTAATGAGATCGCCTCCGCCACCAGCGACATGGTTAACTCTTTCCGTGACGGACGGCGCCTCTACCTGGTGCTGCGTAACGAGGCCGCCTGCGGCCTGTACTCCACCAAGCTACTGGCAGACATTTTCGCCCAGGAATCCCACGGCCTGTATGACGTGCGTGAATCTGTGATTGGGCACGTCCAGCAGGGTGGTAACCCCACCGCTTTTGACCGCCTGATGGCTACCCGCCTGGTCACCAACGCCATGCAGGTACTGGTTGATGAACTAGTTGCCGGCACCGCCCGAGGCCACTATGTAGGCCTGGTTAACGGCGAGTTCCGTGACAGCCCACTGGCCCACATGAACGACGAGCTTGACCTAGCTAACCGCCGCCCACGCGACCAGTGGTGGCTACGCCTTGAGCACGTAATTCCGGTGGTTAGCCAGGATGAGGTAGCTATCGACAAATCCAAGCTGCCGCCTTTGTGAGCAACCAGGCAGGTAGCTGGTGGGCGGCCTAGCCGCCCACCGATATCGGGTTAAACCCCAAATGGGTGGGGGGCACGTAAATTTCTTTACGTGCCCCTATTGTTAGCTCTAGGTCTTGACCAGCTGCGGGTAGCGCCCATTCTCTGGGCGCCACCAGGGCGCCAAGAGCGGCAAATGTGTGCGCCGGCGCTCGCGGGCTGCTGCCTCGGCGCTCGCGGGCTGCTGCCCCGGCGCCGGCGTGCCTTGACCAGCTAAAGCTTAACCACTGGCGCGTAGCGCAACATCAGACGCTTAACTACCCCGTCGCTAAACTCCACCTTGGCTACCGTGGATTTACCGCTACCCTCCAGGGCGATCACCGTGCCCACACCGTAGGCGTCGTGGCGTACCTTGTCGCCAAGCTTAATACCCGACTCCTCTGCCTCCGGCTCAGCTTTAACACCTAGCTTCTGGCTGCGGCGGGCGTTGGCGCGGTCTTTAGCGCTCTCAACGCGCCCCAGCTTCCCACTAGAGCGCCGCCCGGCGCCAATTGGCGCCGAAAAATCATCGTCTTCATCCACTCGGCGCCCTCCGCCATAGCCGCTGCCGCCGCCATAGCCAGCGCCATAACTGGATCCAGTGCCGCCTTGGTAGCCGCCACCATCGCCTCGGCCCCTTTGGTAGCCGCCTTCTCGATAGCCACCACTGAAACCACCGTAGCCGGCGCGCAAACTATCCATTGAGGACGCTTCCCGCTCCCAGCGCATAAGCTGCGGCGGAATATCGTCAAGGAAACGCGAAGCCACCATCACATTGGAAGCCCCCCAGGCGCTGCGCACAGCCGCTCGGGTCAGGTACAGGCGCTCGCGGGCGCGCGTTAGGGCCACATACGCTAGACGCCGCTCCTCAGCCAGTTCACTCTCGTCAGCTAAAGACCGCGAGTGCGGGAAGGTGCCGTCTTCAAAGCCGGTGACGAACACTACCGGGAATTCAAGGCCTTTGGCGGTGTGCACGGTCATGAGGGTGACTTGCCCCTGTCCGCCGTCGTCATCGGGAATTTGGTCTGAATCTGCCACCAGCGATACGCGTTCTAGGAACTCAGCCAGGGTGCCGGTGGGGTTTTCCTGCTGGAAGTCTTCGGCTACTGCGTGCAGTTCAGCTAGGTTTTCTACGCGGCTGGCGTCTTGGGGGTCGTCGCTGGCGCGCAGCTCAGCCAGGTAACCACTGGTGTCTAGGGCTGAGTCGAGTAGCTCAGCCACCCCGGCGCCTTCACGCAGCTGGGTGCGTAAACCCTCCAAAATGTCGTCAAAGCGGCGCACCTGGGTGCGGGTGCGGGTGGCTAGCCCCGCAACTGGCGGAGTAAGCGTGATTTGACCATCAGGGGTTTGCGGGCGCGCCCTGCCGGCGGCGTCGCTAATGGCTTGGCCAAAAGAGATACCGTACTGTTCGGCGTGGGCGGCCAGGGTGGCTTCAGCTTTTTGGCCAAGTCCACGTTTGGGCACGTTGAAAATGCGGCGCAGCGAGACGGTGTCATCTGGGTTATCGACGGCACGCAGGTAGGCTAGTGCGTCTTTGATTTCTTTGCGTTCATAGAAGCGGGTGCCGCCCACTACTTTATAGGGCAGCCCGGCGCGCATGAAGGCTTCTTCTAGGGCGCGTGACTGGGCGTTGGTGCGGTAGAACACCGCCACTTGGCCGGGGCGCACCCCGTTTTCTTCACCTAGACGCTCGATTTCTTGGCTGACCCAGCGGGCTTCGTCATATTCGGAGTCGGCCACGTAGCCCACGATTTTTTCGCCGTCACCTAGCGCAGTCCACAGGTTTTTGGCGCGCCGTCCATCGTTTTGGCTGATCACAGCGTTGGCGGCGCTCAAAATGTTTTGGGTGCTGCGGTAGTTTTGTTCCAGCAAAATCGTGTGGGAGTTGGGGAAGTCTTTTTCGAACTCTTCGATATTGCGGATGGTGGCGCCTCGGAAGGCGTAGATGGACTGGTCTGAGTCGCCTACTACGGTTAGTTCCCCGCTGGGGCCTTGGCTCCCAACCCCAACGAGTTCGCGCACCAGCACGTATTGGGCGTGGTTGGTGTCTTGGTATTCGTCTACCAGTACGTGCCTGAAGCGGCGTCGATACAGCTGGGCGATGGCGGGTTTGGCGCGTAGCAGCTGCACGGTGCGCATGATGATGTCGTCAAAGTCGAGGGCGTTGGCGGCTTTTAGGCGCTGGTTGTAGGCGCGGTATACCTCAGCTAGGTGGCGTTCGAAGGGGTTGGAGGTGTTGGCGGTTTCGGCGAATTGTAGCGGGGTGATCAGCTCGTTTTTTAGATCACTGATGCGGTTGGCGAAGGCTTTGGGGGTGAAGCGTTTGGGGTCGATGCCTAGTTCGCGCACGATCAGGGTGATTAGGCGCTGGGAGTCGGTGGCGTCATAAATGGAGAAGCTTGAGCTTAGCCCGGCAGCTTCGTGTTCGCGGCGCAAGATGCGTACGCAGGCCGAGTGGAAGGTGAGTACCCACATGTATTTGCCGGCCCCTCCCACTAGGGTTTCTAGGCGTTCGCGCATTTCGGCGGCGGCTTTGTTGGTGAAGGTGATGGCTAGGATTTCGCTGCCTCGGGCCCGGCCGGTGGCTAGCAGGTAGGCGATGCGGTGGGTGAGCACGCGGGTTTTGCCTGAGCCAGCGCCGGCTACGATCAGTAGCGGCCCGCCTTGGTAGATGACGGCTTCATATTGGGCTGGGTTTAGGCCCTGTAAAAGCTGTTCGGCTGCGGGGTTTGCGTCGTTGTTCACGACGGCGCCCGCGTGGGTTGCCTTTGCTGCGCCGCTCGCCTGGCTACCTGCCTGGCCTTCAGTTGCGTTAGCTGCTGCGCCGTCAGTGTAGTCGCTGGTTAAGCCCGCGCCGCCGGGGATAGCGGTGGGCCACTGTTCATAGTCTTGAGCCGCCCAGGCGGCCAGGGCTGCTTGATCTTGGCTGTCCAGTTCGGGCATGTCGTAGCCCTCTTCATAGTCAGCAGGGGGCTCAACCAGCTGCCAAGCTTCCTCATCGGCGTCGCTAAGGGACGGAAGCACAGCAGCAGGGTTTAGTCGCATGGGGTCGCCAAAAAGATCCACGAGCCCAGTCTAGCCATCCGCGCCCCTCGCCGTCGTCGAGCCTAAAGCCGCCGCAAAACGCTACTTAACCGCCTGCAGGTAACGCTGGCGGCCAGTTAGATCTCGGTAGCACCCGCTCTGGCTAAAACCAGCTGCCTTAGCCGCCTTGACCAGGGCATCTACCTGGCTAGGATCATGCTCCATAACCAGCACTCCCCCCACCCGCAGCAAGCTAAATGCCCGTTTAATCAGTTTTAGGGGTAGCTCCAAACCATCTACTCCCCCACCAAAAAGCGCCAGGGGCGGGTCATAGTTGGCCGTTTCGCTATCCTCAATAAGCCCTGCGGGCACATACGGCGGGTTAGTTACCACCACATCCACCTGGCCCTCAATTTCAGCTAACTCACTTAAGGGGCCGGTGGCGTCAGCTTCAATTACGCTCACGTTGGCCTGGTTTTTTAGCGCATTAGCACGGGCTAAAGCTGCCGCCTGGCTATCTAGTTCAACCGCCCACACCCGACAGCCGGGCACCTCGCTGGCCAGCGCACAGGCAATCGCACCCGAACCAGTACACAGGTCAACCACCAGCGGCGCAGCCAGGGCGCTGGCGGCCTCGATCGCGGCCCCGGCCACCACCTCAGTTTCTGGGCGCACAATAAACACCCCCGGCTGGCTTAGCAGCTCCAGGTGGCGAAAATACATGCGGCCCGTGATTAGCTGTAGCGGTTCACGCCCAGCGCGCCGGGTGATCACCTGCTCATAGCGGTCAAAAAAGTCCTGCGGCGCCTGGCTAAGCAGGTAGAGCTTTTCGCCCAGCACAAACTCCGCCAGTTGGCGCGCGTCACTGTGGGCACTAGCCACCCCGCTTTCAGCTAGGCGCGCAGCGGCCTGGGAGATAGCCTGCATAACTTGGGCCCGCCCCAGCCCAGTCAGCGAAGTTACTGGCGTTTTCTGGCTTTGCCCCTCCAGCGACGGCGCCTGCATTGCTGGCTCTAAGGTGCCAGAAAAGGCGGGGGCCAGCGGCTGATCCGCCAGCGGCGCAACCATTTCAGTTACCTACAGCAGCTAGACGCGCGGCCTCATCCATAACAATCGCAGAGTCAATTACCGGGCCCAAATCACCGTCAAGCACATTAGAGAGGTTATAGGCCTTGTAACCGGTGCGGTGGTCAGCGATACGGTTTTCCGGGAAGTTGTAGGTGCGGATGCGCTCAGAGCGGTCCACAGTACGCACCTGACTTAGGCGCGCCGCGTTAGCTTCAGCCTCAGCCTGGGCGGCCTGCTCAGCTAGCAGGCGGGCCCGCAGCACGCGCATAGCCGCTTCCTTATTTTGCAGCTGGGACTTTTCGTTCTGCATAGACACCACAATGCCAGTGGGCAGGTGAGTGATGCGCACAGCCGAGTCAGTGGTGTTAACGCTTTGACCGCCCGGACCTGAAGAGCGGAACACGTCGATGCGCAGGTCGTTGGGGTCAATTTCAATCTCGCCAGGGTCATCAACTTCAGGCATCACAAACACACCGGCAGCTGAAGTGTGTACGCGGCCTTGAGATTCGGTCACCGGTACGCGCTGTACGCGGTGCACGCCACCCTCATATTTCAGGTGCGCCCACACCCCGTCTTCAGGGGCTACCGTGCCTTTAGCTTTGACGGCCACCTGAATATCTTTATAGCCCCCCAGGTCAGAGTCGGTGAAGCTTAAAACCTCGGTACTCCAACCCATACGCTCAGCATAACGGGTGTACATACGCACCAGGTCACCGGCAAACAGGGCGGATTCTTCCCCACCCTCACCGGCTTTAACCTCAATGATTACGTCACGGGCGTCGTCGGGGTCACGCGGAATCAAAAGCTTACGCAACTTATCTGCAGCCTGCGCCTCAGCAGCCTCTAAAGCCGGAATTTCTGCGGCAAAGTCGGCGTCGGCTTCAGCTAGCTCACGGGTGTCAGCCAGATCCTGTCGTAGCGAATCCCAATCCCTATAGGCAGCTACTGTCTGTCCAAGCTCTGCATAGCGGCGCCCTAGCTTACGTAGAGCCACAGGATCAGTGGCCGCACTAGCCATTTTCGCTTCAATATCAGTGTATTCATCAACAAGTGCGCGGGCGGCAGAGAAATCCTCAGCATGGGTATCAGACATACTTAAAGCCTACCAGGGTCCTAAGGACACAAAAATGCCCCGAACCTCTCGGCCCGGGGCACCATTTAGGGCAGTAAAACCCAGATCACTTCTTGCGCTTGCCGTAACGAGCCTCGAAGCGAGCCACACGACCACCAGTGTCCAGAATCTTCTGCTTGCCGGTGTAGAAGGGGTGGCAGTTAGAGCACACGTCTACGCGGATCTCACCGGAGGTGACGGTAGAACGGGTCTCAAAGGTGTTACCACAGGTGCAAGTCACCGTGGTGGGCACGTATTCGGGGTGAATACCCTGCTTCATTTAGGAATCTCCTTATAGCTTCAGAGGTTACCGGGTCCTAAAACCGTTTTTTAGGTGAACCGGTCAACGTGGCGATTATGCCAGCCAATTACCTCGCATACAAGCAATGGGAACCTCACGCTCAGCGAGATTCCCACCACTTGTTTTATTCAGCTTTGCCGCAGTTGGCGTTGGGGCCACCTAGGCTTTGGCATTAACTTCCTGCTCAGCAGCGCTTACTGCCGGTGTTTGACGTGAAACAGCCATCAGGAACTCAGCGTTGGAGGCAGTGTCTTTGAGCTTGTTAAGCACCAGTTCCAGGGCGGCCTGCTGGTCAAGACCAGCAAATAGGCGACGCAGTTTCCACATGATCTTTAGCTGTGCCGGGTCAATTAGCAGCTCTTCGCGGCGAGTACCCGAGGCGGCCACATCCACCGCCGGGAAGATACGGCGCTCAGCCAGCTGACGCGACAGACGCAGCTCCATGTTACCGGTGCCCTTGAACTCTTCGAAGATCACCTCGTCCATCTTGGAACCGGTCTCTACCAGCGCGGTTGCCAAAATGGTTAGTGAACCACCGTTTTCTACGTTACGGGCAGCACCGAAGAACTTCTTGGGCGGGTACAGCGCGGCTGCATCCACACCACCGGAGAGGATACGGCCAGAGACCGGGGCAGCCAGGTTGTAGGCGCGACCCAGGCGAGTGATGGAGTCAAGCAGCACCACCACGTCCTGGCCTAGCTCTACCAGGCGTTTGGCGCGCTCAATGGCCAGTTCAGCAACCACAGTGTGGTCGGAGGCCGGGCGGTCAAAGGTGGAGGCGATAACCTCGCCCTTAACCGTGCGCTGCATGTCGGTAACTTCTTCAGGACGCTCATCAACCAGCACCACCATTAGGTGCACTTCGGGGTTGTTAACCGCGATAGCGTTGGCGATTTGCTGCAGCACAATGGTCTTACCGGCCTTGGGCGGCGAAACGATCAGACCACGCTGGCCCTTACCGATGGGGGCTACCAGATCAATTACGCGCGGAGTTAGAGCCTTGGGAGTGGTCTCTAGGCGCAGGTGCTCTTGCGGGTAAAGCGGGGTGAGCTTAGCAAAGTCGGGACGGCGCTTAGCCGCTTCCACATCCATGCCATTAACGGTTTCCACCGAGTGGATGGGGTTGTATTTGGGGCGGATCTGGCGTTGCTGTTGCTGTTTGCGGCCCTGGTAGCGGGTGTAGGGCTCAGGCGAGCCTTCACGTACCCAACCGGTTACCGCGTCACCGGGGCGCAATCCGTTGGCTTTAACCTGGGCGCTGGAGACGTAGATGTCATTGGGGCCCGGTAGATAGCCGGAAGTACGCAGGTAGGAGTGGTTGGGGCCAACTTCAAGGATGCCGGCCACGGGCACTAGTACTTCTTCTTCGCGTTCGCGCGGCTCGTTGTTTACGTTGTCGCGGTTGCGTTTTCTATCACGGGGACGACGACGCTCGGCGGGCTCTTCGGCGCTGGACTCAGCTCTGCGCTCAGTGGGCTCAACTGCGTTAGTGCCGGTCTGCTCGGCTAGTTCACGCATCAGCGCAGCCTTGGCGTTAATGTGTTCTTCAATGCCGCCGCGTTTGCCCGGGTCTTCCTCGATTGCCTGGGCGCCGGCTAGGCGACGACGCGGACGACGGGTACGCATTTCTTCACGCTCACCCTTGTCGCCTCTCTCAGCGCGGCGCGAACGCTCAATTTCTCGCGCAGCAGCGCGGGCAGTAGCACGTGCGTTCATTTCAGCTTCGCTGCGCGGGGCCGGTAGCTCTAGGCCTAGGTCCAGGCTGCCCAGGTCAGTGCGGGGGGCGGAGACAGGGGCGGAAGCACGACGGCGCCCCAAACGGCGGACACCTTCACCTTGAGACTGTTCTAGCTCATTTGCCTCAGCTTCGCGGCGAGCCGCTAGACGCGGATTAATGCTTAGTTCAGGAATTTCGTTTGTATGCACGGTAGCGGCCGGGTTTAGTGCAGTGGCGGTACTAGTGTTAGCAGCAGCGTTGCTCTTAGCAGCTAGGCGGGCTGCACGAATTGCTGAAGTTAGCTCAACCTTGCGCATCCGCGAGGTACCAACAAGTCCCATGGAGGCGGCTAGCTCTTGCAGGTCAGCCAAACGCATGGTTGACAATGGTCGGGATGTGCCAGATTTGGCATTGGGGGTCTCGGTCACGAGGATCCTTCTATGGTTTTTACCACCTATTTAACGCAGGTGGTAATGAGGATAATTCGAGTGCCGGATAAACGCGGACTTGTATTAAGCATCCAGTTGCGAAGACCTCGCATAAAAACTTGGGTGCTGAGCTTGAACTGCATCCAGTCCTTGCTCATGCATCACTGTAGCAGATAGATGCTAAAAACACCTATCTTCTACCATATTTGTGCCACAAATTCGACGCTTTCCAGCATTAAAGTAAACACTCTACTGCCCTTATGATACAGCTAAGGGCCGACGATTATTAAACCGTCAGCCCTTAAAGCTAAATTCAGCTGCTCAGCTGATCTAGTCAGCGCCGTCTTTAGGGCGCAAACAGATCTAGTACAGTTGCAGCGGCGACAGCGGCAGCGGCACTGCCCCCTGAGTGTCTACACCGGGACTAAGCACGCTCCAGCCATGGCGGCGCAAAGTGTTGCGGGTGTGGCTGGGGAGCTTATCTAACACCAGCACAGTTGGCCCAGCCCCACTAATAACCGCAGGCAGGCCCTCTTCACGCAGGGCGCGCATCACCGCCGTCGAGTCTTCAAGCACCTCAGCGCGGTAATCCTGATGCAACCTATCCTGAGTGGCACTCATTAGCAGCTGCCTTTGGCCAGTTAGCCCCAGCATCAGCAAAGCTGCTCGCGAGATGTTAAAGATAGCGTCTTCACGCGAGACCACCTCAGGTAGTACCTCACGAGCCTTAGCGGTAGACAGGCGGATACTTTCCGGGGGCACCAGTAAAGTCACCGGCAGGGAGGCGTCAAGGTGGATCTGGGCGCTGTGGGCTTTGCCCGCTTCCATCCAGGAAACCGTGGCGCCACCGTAAATAGCTGGAGCCACATTGTCGGGGTGACCCTCCATTTCAGTGGCCAGCTGCAAGATGACCTCGTCGTTAAGCGCTTCAGGCTCGTCGATAAGGCCGCGTGCCAGCATCAGCCCGGCCACCGCCGCACTGGCTGAAGAACCCATACCTGAACCGTGGGGCACCCGGTTGCGGCAACGCATATCAAAATTGGCTTGCGAGGCCCCAACCGCTTCTAAACCAAAACGCAGGGCACGCACCACCAGGTTGTTGTCGTCGGTGGGGACTTTACCTGCCCCTACCCCTTCAACATCCACATGGGTGGCGTAAGTTACTGGGCGTACATCAACCTCGTCATAAAAACGCACCGCCAGCCCCAGGCTGTCGAAGCCTGGGCCTAGGTTGGCACTGGTGGCGGGAACGCGAACTGAGGCGTATTCGGCGCTGATGCGCACGCTCATAGACCCAACAGCTCCACAGCAGCCTCCACGGTGGGGGCAATAGATTCGGTAGTGATTTCCCGACGGCTAAGCGCAGTGGCGGTGTCTTTGAGACCATTACCGGTCACGGTGCACACAATCTTCCAGCCCTTTTGTACCAGGCCCGCCTCGCCGGCCTTGATCAGGCCCGCTACAGAAGCGGCTGAGGCGGGCTCTACGAACACGCCGGCTTCAGCGGCCAGTAGCGCCTGGGCGTCAAGGATTTCACTGTCGGAAACGGCGGAAATAAAGCCGTTTGAGTCGTCGCGTGCAGCCACGGCATAGTCCCAGCTGGCCGGGTTACCGATACGGATAGCGGTAGCTACAGTTTCGGGGTTGGCTACCGGGCCGCCGTGCACGAAAGGCGCGGCGCCTTCAGCCTGGATGCCCCACATGCGCGGCACGCGGGTAGCTACCGGCGCAAGGTCACGCGGGTCAGTAGCGGCGGCGTCGAAGTCGGCGCTCATTGTGGCCGCAGTGGTACGCCCAGCGTACTCGTTGTAACCCATCCAGTAAGCGGAGATGTTACCGGCATTGCCAACCGGGAGCATGTGTACGTCGGGGGCGTCACCCAGGGTGTCTACCACCTCAAAAGCGGCGGTTTTCTGCCCCTGCAGGCGGTAGGGGTTAACCGAGTTAACCAGCGCCACCGGGTAGGAGCGGCTCAGCTCGCGGGCAATGTTTAGGCCGTCGTCGAAGTTACCGTCGATCTGTACCAGGCGGGCACCGTGCACAATGGCCTGAGCTAGCTTGCCGGCAGCGATCTTGCCCTTGGGTAGCACCACTACGCAGTTAACGCCGGCGGCCACCGCATAGGCGGCAGCGGAAGCCGAGGTGTTACCGGTGGAGGCGCAGATAACCGTGTTGGCTCCCGACTCGGCCACCTTGCTCATGGCCATGGTCATGCCACGGTCCTTGAAAGAGCCGGTGGGGTTCATGCCTTCAACCTTTACCCACACCTGGGCGTCAAGTTTCTTAGAAAGCGTGGGCACGGGCACCAGCGGTGTGCCACCTTCGCCTAGGGTGACGATCGGGGTTGACTGCGAGACGGGCAGTCGGTCGCGGTATTCGTTAAGCAGGCCTTGCCAGATGTGGGCCATGATTTCTCCTCGCTGGTTCCTTAAATCTAAGTCTGTTTTAGCTGTTTGCGGCAGCTGGGCAGTTTTTAGCCGGCTAGCGCTGTGGCCGGGGCGCCTAGCGCTGTGGCTCCTTTTAGCGGCAGCCACTGGCACCTTTAGCGGCGGGCCACTAGCTCCTTTAGCGGCGGGCCACTAGGGCGCGGGCGGCAGCTACCACGTCACCCATAACTGCGCTGGCAGTGGGGGCGCCGCCAGCACCGGGGCCGGTTAGGGTCAGGCGCCCGGCGTTTTCGCATTCGATTATGACGGCGTTGCCCGGGCCGTGGATTGCGGCTAGGGGGTGGTCGTTGGCTACAAATACGGGTTCGACGACGGCGCTGGGCTGGCCGGCGGGGGCCTGCACCGTACCTAGCAGGCGCAGCACTCCCCCACGCGCACCAGCCTGGTCAATGTCGGCCTTGGTGATCTTGGAAATGCCGGTGACCGACACGTCAGCTAAGGTAACTTCCTGCCCAAAAGCCAAAGTTGCCAAAATGGCGGCTTTAGCGGCGGCGTCGAGGCCTTCCACATCAGCGGTGGGGTCAGCTTCGGCGTATCCCAGCTGCTGGGCGGCAGCTAGCGCGGTGGCATAGTCCAGGCCCTTAGTGGTCATTTCATCCAGGATGTAGTTGGTGGTCCCGTTCAAAATGCCGCTGATGGAGATGATTTTGTCGCCAGCTAGGCTTTCTTTAACGGTGCGCACCACCGGAATGGCTCCGGCTACAGCCGCCTCAAAAAGTAGGTCTACGCCCTTGTCCTGGGCTAGCTCCAGCAGCTGGCCGCCGTGGGTGGCCAGTAGAGCCTTGTTGCCGGTAACCACGCTGGCACCGGAGTTTAGGGCGGTGGTGATCAGCTCACGGGCCGGGTTAATGCCGCCGATTAGCTCAATGACCAGGTCACATGAGCCAGCTAGGGCCATAGAATCGGTGGTAAGTAGCTGCGCTTCAGGCTGCCAGTCACGCTTGGCGTCAAGCGAGCGCACCCCGATACCTACTAGCTCCAGTTTTTCGCCTACCGCCTTTTCTAGGCGTTCGCCGTCCTGGCTGAGAATGCGGGCTACCTGGGCACCTACCGTGCCCAGACCTAGCAAACCAATGCGTACGCTCATACTTACATCCTCTCGGGGGCGCTAACACCCAGCAGGCCTAGGCCGTTAGCAAGTACCTGGGCGACGGCGTCGTTAAGCCACAGGCGGGCTACGTGTCCGCTGTTGACCGGCTCGTCACCGCGCGGAGTGACGCGGGTGGCGGCGTACCAGGCGTGGTAGGCGCCGGCTAGCTGCTCTAGGTAGCGGGCCACGCGGTGCTGTTCGCGCAGGCTGGCGGCCTGGGCCACAATGGCCGGGTACTGGGCAAGCACCCCTAGCAGGGCGTTGTCTGCCGGAGTGTCTAGCTGAGCCGGGTCAAAGCCAGCATCGCGGCTTACCCCGTGCTCGACGGCGTTGCGGGCCACGCTGCGGGTGCGGGCGTGGGCGTACTGGACGTAGTAGACCGGGTTTTCGTTGGAGCTGGAAGCTAGCAGGTCCAGGTCAATGTCAATCATGGAGTCCATGGAGGAGCGCGCCAGGGCATAACGGGCAGCGTCTACGCCTACTGCGTCAACCAGGTCGTTGAGGGTAACTACCGTACCTGCGCGCTTGGACATGCGCACTGCCTGGCCGTTCTTAACCAGGTTAACTAGCTGGCCAATGAGGATCTGCAAGTTGACCCTGGGCTGATCACCGAAGGCTGCACACATGGCCATCATTCGGCCGATGTAACCGTGGTGGTCGGCGCCCAGCAGGTAGATGGCGCAGTCGGCGCCGCGTGAGCGCTTGTCTAGGTAGTAGGCCACGTCTCCGGCGAAGTAGGCGGCCTGGCCGTCAGACTTGATTAGTACACGGTCTTTATCGTCACCAAATTCGGTGGTGCGTAGCCAGACAGCGCCGTCACGGTCGTCAATCTTGCCTAGCTCACGTAGGCGGGCGATAGCGCGGTCAACTGCGCCAGACTCATGCAGGGAGTCCTCATGGAAGAACACGTCAAATTCGCTACGGAATTCGCTTAGCTCCGCCTTGATCTGGTCAAACATTAGCCCTACGCCGACGGCGCGGAAAACTTCCTGGGCCTGCTCGTCTTCCAGCGTGGCCGGGTCAGGGTGACCGGCCTGGGCTTCAATGGCGCGCACCTGGTCGGCGATTTCGGCAATGTAAGCGCCGCCGTAACCGTTTTCAGGAGTTTGCTCGCCGCGAGCGCTTGCCAGTAGGGAGCGGGTGAAGTTGTCGATCTGGGAGCCGTGATCGTTGAAGTAGTATTCGCGTGTTACCTGGGCGCCGCTGGCCTTGAAGATACGTGCTAATGAGTCGCCTACGGCTGCCCAGCGGGCGCCGCCTAGGTGTACCGGGCCGGTGGGGTTGGCGGAGACGTATTCAAGGTTGATGTTTTGGCCGGCCAGAGAGTTGTTGCAGCCGTAGTTGGCGCCGGCGGTGAGGATGGTGCGGGCTAGCTCGCCGGCACTGGCGGCGTCGAGGCGGATGTTAATGAAGCCGGGTCCGGCGATTTCGGCGCTAGCGATGCCGGGGTTTTGGGTTAGGCGCTCAGTTAGTAGCTGGGCTAGGGCGCGGGGGTTGGTGCCAGCTTTTTTGGCCAGCTGCATGGCGACGTTGGTGGCCCAGTCTCCGTGGTCACGGTTGCGCGGGCGCTCAACTTTAGGTTCAGGAATTTCTTCGCTAGCCAGGTTTAGGGAGCCGTCTGCTACCAGTTCGTGCAAAATCGCGCCGATGGCGCCGGAGAGTTCTTCTGGAGTCACGTTTAATAGGCTACCTTTTGACAGCGCTAGCCACATAGCCGCTAAACTGAGACACAGAGATTTCGGGTACCCTAACTTTTTCTGGAAGCGCCTAATGTTAAGTTCATCGATCCGCTCTGCACGAGCTCGACTGGGACTACTGGGGCCAGCGTTTGTGGCCGCCGTCGCCTATGTAGACCCCGGCAACGTTGCCGCTAATATCACTGCCGGTGCGCGCTACTCCTATCTACTGGTGTGGGTGTTGGTGCTTTCCAGCCTGATGGCGGTGATGATCCAGTACCAAAGCGCCAAGTTGGGCATTGTTACCGGCCGTTCCCTACCCACCCTGGTTGGTAACACACTGGGTCGTAAAGCCCGCCTGGCCTACTGGGCCCAAGCTGAGCTGGTGGCTGCCGCCACGGACCTAGCTGAGGTAATTGGTGGGGCCCTGGCGCTGCACTTGCTTTTCGGGCTGCCGTTACTGGCCGGCGGCATTATTGTGGGTATTGCCTCGATTGCTCTGCTGGCTATTAGTGAAAGGCAAACCCAACGCCACTTTGAGGCGGCAGTTATTGCGCTGCTGATCGTTATTACTTTCGGCTTCCTGGGTGGATTGGTGCTGGCTCCACCTAACTGGACTGAAACCGCCGAGGGTTTGATCCCAGCATTTAAGGGGTCAGATTCGGTTTTGGTGGCTGCCTCTATGCTGGGGGCCACGGTTATGCCGCACGCTATCTATCTGCACTCTTCCCTGGTTAATGACCGTCACGGCAGTGATCACAGTGATCAACGCAAGTGGTCACTAATTCGCGCTACCCGCGTGGATGTGGTGGCTGCGCTGCTGCTGGCGGGCGCAGTAAATATTGGTTTGCTGCTGTTGGCTGCCTCCGCACTTGGCGGCGTGGAAGGCACCGACACCATTGAGGGGGCACACCAGGCTATCACCGCTCACCTAGGCCAAGGCGTGGGGGTTATTTTCGCAATTGGTCTGCTAGCTTCGGGTCTGGCTTCTACTTCTGTGGGCGCCTATGCCGGTTCAGAAATTATGGCGGGCTTGCTGCACATTCGCGTGCCGCTACTGGCCCGGCGTCTGGTTACTTTGATTCCGGCCCTGCTGATTATTGGCTCTGGGGCTGAGCCCACCTGGGCGCTGGTGGTCAGCCAGGTGGTGCTTTCCTTTGGTATCCCCATGGCGCTGATCCCGTTAACTATGTCCACCGGCAATAAGGCACTGATGGGGCGCTACACTGACGGTTTGCCGCTGCGTATAGCCAGCATCTTAAGCGCAATCATCATCATTGTTTTGAACCTGTTCTTGGTTTACCTAACCCTTACTGGCCAGGACTGATACTGACTAAGGGCGGCAGCGGCCAGGACTAAGCGACTGCGGCCAGCAGCAGCCAAAACTAATCGTGGAGTAGCGGCCATTTAAGCCACTGGCGCCGGGCCGGCCTATTTTTGGGGCCGGCCCGTGCTTTTGGGGCCAGTCCGCACTCTTTGAACTGGCCCGCGCTTTCGGGGCGGCCCGCGCTTTCGGGGCGGCCCGTGCTTTTGGGGCCAGTCCGCACTCTTTGAACTGGCCCGCACTTTTGGGGCGGTCCACGTTCTTAGAAACAACGCGTGTCCTTCAGGAACGGCTAGCCAGGCACAGTCGACGCCGCCACACCCCTCCCCACAGGCCCCACGGGCGTCGTCGAGCCCTCGCACACAGGCCCCACGGGCGCCGTCGACCCCAAACCGCAAACAAAAGCGCACAGAACCACACAAATTCTTAGCTATTTTGGCTTACTCAACCCGTTTTAGCGGCTAAGATTGAGCCATGACTTCAACTGTGACAAAGGCTGTCATTCTTGCCCGAGGCCTGGGCACCCGGATGCGTGCCAACGATGGTTCCCCAGACCCCACCCACAACAGCGCCGCCGTAAACGCCGGCGCTAAAGGCATGATTGATGTCGGCCGCCCCTTCCTTGACTTTGTAATCAGCGCCCTAGCCGATGTGGGCATCACCGATGTGTGCCTAGTGATCGGCCCCGAACACAATATTTTCCGCGACTACTACGACAACCTGGAGCTAAAGCGGGTGCGCATCCACTACGCCATCCAGGCCGAGCCCCTGGGCACAGCCAACGCGCTAGCCGCCGCCGCAGAATTTGCCGGCCAAGACCGCGTTGTGGTGCTCAACTCCGACAACTACTACCCCATCGAAGCTCTAAAGTCGCTGGTGGAGCTGCCGGGAGCGGGCGTGGTTGGCTTTGAGCGTGAAGCCCTGATCGCCAAATCCAATATTCCCGCCGAACGCATTGCCGCTTTCGCGGTTATCAGCGTTGATGAACAGGGCAATCTCAGCGACATTATTGAAAAGCCCTCCCCCGCTGAGCTTGAGCGCCTGGGCAGCCACGCCCCCATCTCCATGAACGCCTGGCTGTTCACCCCCGACATTTTCCCCGCCTGCGCCGACATCGATAAGTCTGTGCGCGGTGAATATGAGCTGGTGGACGCGGTGCGTCTAGCCCGCAGTCGGGGCCGCAGCTTCCGTGTCACCCCCGCCGCCCAGGGCGTACTGGACATGTCTCGGCGCACCGATATTGACGCCGTGCGCCAGGCCCTAAGCCACACGGAGGTGTCCCTATGAGTCAGCACTCGGCATGGTTTGTGCCCGGACGCATTGAAGTACTGGGCAAGCACACTGACTATGCCGCCGGACGCTCACTGGTGTGCGCCAGCAGCCAGGGCATCACCCTGCGCGGGCGGGCCATTGATGAACCGGTAGTGCGAGTTCGCTCTGACGCGGCCAGTGACCCGGTTGAAATTGGTTTGCGTCAGGATCCAGTGGATCGGCGCGGGCACTGGTCCGGCTACCCGGCCGCCGTGGTGGCCCGCCTGGTACGTAACTTTGGCGACGCTGTCGTGGGCGCCGAGGTGGAAGTAACCTCCACTTTGCCGCTAGCTTCAGGCATGAGCTCTTCCTCAGCCATGATTGTGGGGCTGGCGCGGGTGCTAATTGACCTGGGCGATATTGAATCCACTGAGCTGTTTAAACGCAATATTTGCTCTATTGAGGACTACGCCCATTACCTAGCCTGCATTGAAAACGGCCAGACCTTTAAGGAACTTGAAGGGCATATGGGGGTGGGAACCTTTGGCGGCTCTCAAGACCACACCGCCATTATGTGCTCGCATCAAGGCCAGCTGAGTCAGTTCTCCTTCTGCCCCACCCGGCGCGAGGCAGATATTGATTTCCCTCCGGATTACTCTTTTGTGGTGGCGGTTTCTGGGGTGCTGGCTGAAAAGAGCGGGCAGGCGCGCGAACTTTACAACCGTGCTTCACTGGCTACCACCGAGATCGTTAAGCTGTGGAACCAGGCCACTGGCCGCAGTGACGTCTACCTGAACCAGGCCGTGCAATCTAGCCCCCAGGCCCCGACGCAGCTGCGTGAAATTGTGGCTGGGCGCGAGTATTTACCCCAGCGTTTAGAGCAGTTCTTGGTGGAGGCCCATGAGGTGGTGCCGGGGGCTAGCGCGGCTTTGCGCGACGGCGACCTGACTGCTTTTGGGCAGATTGTGGACCGCTCCCAGCACTACAGTGAGCATTACCTGGGCAATCAGGTGCCTGAAACCGCCTATCTGCAAGCCAGCGCCCGGCGCCTGGGGGCTAGCGCAGCTAGTGCTTTTGGAGCTGGTTTTGGTGGCAGCGTGTGGGCGCTTGTGCCCAGCGCCCAGGCTGAAGACTTTGCCCAGCGTTGGCTTGATGACTACCGCCAGGCTTATCCCGAGCCTGGCCAGCGCGCGGCCGCCTTGGTCACCCGCCCCGGCTCCAGCGCGCATCGGCTCTAAGTCGGAGGCTCTGGGCAGCTCGGGCAGGCGGCCAGGGCAGACGGCACTTACGTGGGCCAAAGTGAGATCAGGCATGGGCGACGTCGAAAAATGCGCTTGCCCAAACACCCTGGTAAGCTTGGCCCTGCGCCCCAGTAGCTCAGTGGATAGAGCGTCTGCCTCCGGAGCAGAAGGTCGCAGGTTCGAATCCTGTCTGGGGCACTTTTCATGCGCAAAACAGCGCGGTATTCAATTGGCGTGCCAGTAGCCAGGCGTGCCAGCTTTTAACGCAGTGCCGCTGCGCAGCGGCTTATAACGCGGGCCAGCACACGGCGGCTCAACGCATTAGCCGCGCTAGCTAGCTGCACTGGCGCATACAAGCAGGCAAGTTAAATCGCAAACGAAATTGGGCGCCTACCAAAGTAGACACCCAATTTTCTTGTTTAGTAGTCAGCTAGTAGCTCACATCAGTAGCTGGAGGGAGCACTGCCACCCTGGCCGTAAGGAGCCTGCGGACCGCCCTGACCATAGGGGGCCTGAGGGGTAGGCTGACCATAGGCCTGGCCGTAGGGAGCACCCTGGCCAGCAGGACCCTGGGCGTATTCGGGCATCATCGGGGCGCCGTAAGCACCCTGAGCGTAGGGGTTAGCGCCACCGAGCATGTGGGCCTGCAGGGCGCGTGCCTCGTCGTCGAGCCAAGAAGGGTTCCAAGCGGCGGGCTTAGAGGGCAAGATGCACAGAATTACGGGCACGATACTTAGAGGACCAAGGAAACCAAGCAGAAAAAAGAAACCTGAGTAACCAGCGTCGTGCAGACGGCGAATGGTCACGCCCAGTCCAGGCAGGAATACCGCCAAACCATACAAGCCAAGAATCAACATCACGACTACGCCCGAAGCTCCGGCAGCGTCCTCGTCACCGCCGCTTGCCGCACCCGCAAGAATCAGGACAAGTGCCAGGGAATACAGAACACCGCCAACAATGGCGTTAAACAGAACAAACCACCAGTATTCGGCAATGGATGCCACGCCGTCGAACTTGGCGTACTGACTAAAGGCGCGCTTAACAGAGTCGGCGAAGCCGTAGTGACGCGGATCCATGCCTACCGGATCTACATAAGGTTGATAGCTCATTTATTCCTCAGCTCTAGTTATTAACGCTTAGCTGCGTCTAGCCACAGTCTAACGCGATAAACCTGGGAAAACCCTAAAGGTGGCACTAGACACATTCAATATCAGTCCACCATGCGGACATATGATTTAGGTGTTAGCGGTTTATATGCTATTTGTCGTAGCGCTTTAATATATGTGGCTTAATACCTGGCGCAATTGCTCCGCAGCAAGTATTAGCAGCCGGGGCGCGTTAATATAAAGCATGAGCAACGTAACAGCTTTTGATGATGGTGCTTCCAGTGCGCAGGCGGCCGCTGGCCAGGCGGCAGATCGTGAGAACCTTACCTGGCAGGGGTTTGGGGATGCCTGCCGATACATCGCTCAGCAGATAGCAGATTCAGGTTGGATACCGGATCTGATTGTGGCCATTGCACGCGGCGGCATGCTGCCGGCTGGGGCCATCTCATATGCGCTAGGTGTTAAAGTTAATGGCGCTATAAATGTGGAGTTTTATACCGGCGTGGGTAAAACCATGCTAGAGCCGGAAATTCTTGAGCCCTATATGGATATTTCCTCGCTTGAAGGCAAGCGAGTGCTAATTGTGGATGATGTGGCTGATTCAGGTAAAACCCTGAAGCTGATTATGGATTTAATTGCCAAAGAAGGTTTATCTATGGGCAGTGCCTCTGCTAAGGTGGACGCCCGTAGTGCCACAATTTATTTAAAACCCACCAGCATTATTAAACCGGACTATGTTTTTAAGCAGACAGACAAATGGATTAATTTCCCCTGGTCCGTACTGCCACCGGTCACTGCCTAAATACAGGCAAAATCGTCCCTTCCCTATAAAAATTTCATGGGGTTTTATAGGGAAGGGACGAAATGTCAGTATTTGTGCGGCCACTACTGGCGTATCCCAGCACTAGAGAGACTAGGTCTTAACAATTGGTATGCATGAACTTTTAGAGGCAACATGCATCAACTAGCACCTGTCCCCTCCCCCTGACTGACGACGACGTCGGCCATGTCCCCTAAGTGGCGGCGTCGGCCTAGCGCGCCCACGACGCGGCCCCGCCTGACCGCACCAATTCGACCCGACGACGCCGTCGACCCAACCTGACCAGCAGAACCTGCGACGGCTGCCCCGCCTGACCAGCGAGATCTGCGACGTCACCCCAGCCGGGCCCATAGCCAAGCGTTCACAGCCCGCCACGTTCACTCGTCCACACGCACCCCACACCCAAACACATGAGAGCGCAAGCCAACGCGCTCTGACAAAATTAACCACAGGTGGATAAAAACCAAGCGTAAATATACTTATCCACAGCCTTCAAGCGCTAACTAGCGTTTAGGCCTCATCATTGTTCTATGAACATCAAGGACATCCCGGTATACCGCAGCAGCGACCTAGCCACCACCAATTACCGTATGGACTCCTACTCGCGCCAGTCCAAGGGCAATGACCCACAGCTAGCCAAAATCATGCCCGGCTGCTACATCCCCATCAGCGATTATGAGCGCATTACCCAGGAGGAGCTGCATCTTTTGCGAGTTTATATTGCTGCTGACGCCGCTCGACGCCGCAACACCCCAGCTCGCAAGCTTGCTCAGGCTGGAGCTGAGGTGCGCGGGCAGTGTCGTGAGGAAGGTCCCTGCCCGTGGCCTGTGTTTGCCGGAGAGTCCGCCGCGCTACTTCACGGGCTACCCATGGTTGGCCCCATGCCCAACCAAGTGCAGGTAATTAGTGGTTTGAAGATCCACGCATCGGTCACTACCTGGCGGCGCACCCGCAGCTGGCATTATGATTCCCAGCCAGTACAGGTCGAGGGGATGTACTGCACCGATGTTTTATATACACTTGCGGATTTGCTGTGTTCGCGTGATTTCTATTCAGGAATTGCAAGTGTGGACTATGTTTTGCGCGAAAAAATAGCTACAAAGCAGCAAATTTTGACTGAATTGGGGCGGCGCATCGGTTGCAAAGGAGTTATAAAAGCTCGTGACGTTGTAAAACATGCCGATGCCCGCAGTGAATCGGTGGGTGAATCACTTAGCCGCGCAGTCATGCTCAAGGGGCATCTGCCCATGCCGCGCCTGCAAGAAACCATCTACGATCACGACAATTTTGTGGGGCGAGTCGATTTTTACTGGCCAGATTTTAATATAATCGGCGAATTTGACGGCCTGGGTAAATACAACAGCGGCACTTACAGTGACCTCTCGTCTGGGGAAATCGCCCAAAATGAGCGCCAACGCGAAAATGCTCTGGAGCTGGCTACCGGCGCCCGCGTGGTGCGCTGGACTTGGAGGGAGGCCGTGGACAAGGATGCGCTGCTGGTCAAGCTAGGGCGCGTCGGCATCGAGGGCCGTTAAAAGGCACAAGAGTTCCAGGACGCCGTCACCCCCAGACATCCTGACGCCGTCACCCCCAGACATCCTGACGCCGTCGCGGTTAGTTAGGCCGTGCCATTAGTGGGCAGCCACCCCGTTAGTGGACAGCCACCTCATTAGTGGGCACTACCTCGTTAGTCGGCAGCCACCTCGTTAGTGGGCATCCACCCTTCCACACCATCACACATAGCACACATAGATACGCAGATTTCGTCCGTCCCCTATAAAACCCCATGAAATTTTTATAGGGAGCGGACGATTTTGCCTGTATTTTGTATGTATTTTGTATATAGATAGGTGCCGGCACCGCGCTGCGTAACCTGTCCGCGCCATCCGCCGTCGTCGACGCCGTCGGTCAGTGCCGCTCAAAAATTAAGACCCACCGTCTCCAATGCTGGGACACAGACGTAGTGGCCACACAGATACTGACATTTCATCCCTTCCCTATAAAACCCCATGGAATTTTTATAGGGAAGGGATGATTTTGCCTGTATTTGTCTGTAGTTGGTGTGCTCAGTTGCCACCACTGGTGGAACCATCAGAGTTAGATTCACCAGTGTTTGTCTCAGACCTTCCAGTGTTGCCACCGTTAGCCCCGGTACCACCGTTAGCCCCAGTGTTGCCATCATTAGTGCCAGTACCGGAACCGTTAGTGCCTGTGCCCGAATCACTGGTGCCCGTGGAACCATTTGAGTTATCGGTCAACCCAGCTGAGTTATCGCCAGTGCCGGTGCCAGTGCCATCGCTGGAACCACTATCAGTGGTGCCGGTGGAGCCGTCACCAGTACCGCTACCGTCACCCGTGCCAGAAGTGGAGTTATCGCTGCTGGGCTTACAGTCGGTAGACAGCTCAACCGCATTGTGGTCACTGAGCCACTTCATCGGGTCAACCGTGGAAGCATCCGCCGTGTCGTTCTTAATTCGCACCTCAAAGTGCAGGTGGGGGCCGGTTGAGTAGCCGGTAGAGCCAACTGCTGCAATCAGCTGACCAGCCTTAACCTGCTGGCCCTTCTTAACGAAAATACCGTCCTGATACATGTGCAGGTAGGAGGTGTACCAGATCTTACCGTCAAGCACGTGCTTAATGGTGACCGTACCGGTGGAATCGACCATGCCTGCCTCAACCACCTCGCCGGCAGCAGCCGCATAGATAGGAGTACCAGCCGGCGCAGCCATGTCCTGGCCAGCGTGCATCTTGGATGTTCCCAGCACCGGGTGAATACGGTAACCCCAGGGGCTAGAAAGCGTGTAGGTACCGGCAACCATCGGCTTAAACACGTCAGGGGTGGTGTTAAAGGCTGTGGTGTCACCGCTAGCTCCCTGCTGCGGAGCACAAGTAACCACCGGGTTCTCGTAAGCGGCCCGGATGCGCGCCTTAGTGGCCGCGTCAGGCACGTTACGCAGTTTCACGTCAGAGCTTTCCAGCGGCGAATGGTCCACGCTGCCAGCCACGGAATCTTTACCGCTGATGACCTGGCGTGAACTTTGGCCTCGGTGTGCACCCAGCGCGGTGCTTAGCGGCGAGTCAGCCCCCATCATGGCCGCCGACACCGGCGCCACAATTGTCACTAGTGCCAGGGCGCTAACTGTGCAGATCTGCCCCACACGAGCAAACGCGGCTCGACGGCGTGCTGCCGCGCCTTTGCGCTTAACCGGCGGCGTGGTGCCGCAACCTAGCTGGGTGGGAGTGCTCAGCGAGTTGGTCTCTACTGGGTTGCTAGTCTCTAGCGGGTTGCCGCGCGCCGGGGTCTGGTCTGCTTGGGCTGTGGGAAGGGGGGTTAGGTTTGCGCTGTTAGCTGCCGCCGACGTCGCCTGTGCGGCTACGTTTAATCCTTGCGCCCCAACCGCTGAGGCTGCTGTGTGTGCACTAACGGCGCTGGCCACGCTAGCTGCACTAGCTACACTGGCAGCACTGATAACACTGGCTGCGCTTACCGCATCGGCTGCCTTAGCGACCTTAGCTGAGGCAGCCGCGCTCCAGTTACGGATGGCGACGTCGTCAATAATGTCGTCTTTAATGGCGGAGATTATCTGGGTGGGCTGGTAGTCCACGCCGTCGTCGACAGGATTTTGGACGGCGCCCGGCTGGACGGTGCCCGGCTGGACGGCGCCCGGCTGGCCACCACTCCAGGCGGTGCCTGCGAAGCTTGAAGGGGCGCTGGCGGCCGAGGCAGCTGCGCTGAAAGTAGATGGAGCACTGGCGCCAGTAGCAGGGGCACCAAAAGCGGCTGGGGCGCTAGCTGCCGAGGCTGGCATAGCAAAGCTCGAAGGTGCACTGGCCGCCGAAGCCGCCGTGCCACCGGCGAAGGGACTCGGACCAAAGCTGGCAGCAGTATTAAAGCTGGAGGGAGCACTGGGCGCAGAGGCAGCCGTGCCACTAGTAAACGAAGCTGCTGCACTAAAAGTCGCACTGGCGCCAGTAGCAGCGTTGAAATCAGCAGCCGGGGCACTAAAGGTTGACGGGGCGCTGAAGCTTGAAGGCGCACTAGCCGCAGAGGCCGGCGCACCAGAGCCATAGCCGCCGTTATAGGAGCCGTTGTAACCGGCGTCGTTGTAACCGCTGTCGCCGTAATTGCCACTATAAGCAGCGCCGTCGCCGTAAGCCGTATTGGCGCGTCCGGAAAGACTACTGTCGTCAGGAGCCTGCGAAAGTAACTCGCGGGCGTTTTCTCTTTGCAGCTGGGCCTGTCGCTCGCGCTCAAGTTCACGTCGCTGGCGACGTGTCATCGGCTGATCGCTCATCCACACCCAACTTTCTACGGACTTATGTCATTCAAATACCACTGGTATCAGCGGTATCATACCTTGGTCGCTTCGCCAAGACGGCCAAACTGACGCATCTAACACTTAGCGTAACTGGTGACGCTGCAGGGCGTCACGCACTTCCCCTACCAGTTCTTCTAACACATCTTCGAGGAAAACTACACCGACCATCTGCCCACTCTCATCAGTTACCCGACCCAAATGGGCGCCGGTACGCTGCATGGCGGCCAGTACATCTTCAATCTCATCGTGCGCGCGTACGGGCACCAAAGCCCGCAAACGCCAGGGGGCCACCGGCTGTTCACGCTCGTCAGCGCTGGCATAAAGCACATCTTTAAGGTGGATATAGCCGCTGATTTCGCCCTGCTCGTTAGTGACCGGGAAACGCGAGTAACCGGTGCGGGTTACTTCCGCCTCCACCTGGGCCGGGGTGCATTGCTCAGACAAGCAGGTGAGTTTATTTAGCGGCACCATCACTGAGCCGGCAGTTTCCTCAGAAAACTCTAGCGCCCCAGCCACCAGCCCAGAGTCATCCTTGAGCACGCCCTCATCACGTGAGCGCTCCACAATTGAAGCCACTTCTTCCATAGTGAAAGCAGTTTCAATCTCATCGCGCGGCTCTAGCCCAAAAAGTTTAAGCACCGCGTTGGCCAGGCCATTTAAGGCACCCACAGCAGGGCGGGTTACCCGCTCACAAGCCACCAAGGCTGGGGCGAAAACCAAAACCGCCTTATCGGGCATAGAGATAGAAACGTTTTTGGGCACCATTTCACCCAAAACCACGTGAGCCGTAACCACTAGCAGCAACGCCACCACTACCGCCAGGCCATGGGCCACTTCGGCTCCTAAACCCACCGCATGTAGCGGAGCCGCCAGCAAATGCGCCAGCGCCGGCTCGGCAATTACGCCCAGACCGGTGGAACATAAAGTCACTCCCAGCTGGGCGGTAGCTAGCATCTCGGAAATATGCTGCACCGCCCATAGGGCTGTGCGCGCCCGCGAGTTGCCCTCAGCGGCTAAAGGCTCAAGTTGGCTGGTGCGCGAGGAGGTAATGGCAAACTCTGCACCCACAAAAAACGCGTTACCAACCAGCAGGATAACCGTCAAAATCAGGGCCAAAGTGGTGTTCACTGTAGCTCCTCCAGCTCCTGCTCAACCGGGGTGATGCGCACGCGGGTGACGCGCCGCCCCTCCATAGCGTCAACCAAAACGGTGCAGGTGGGCAGGGTTACTTCGTCGCCAATTTGGGGTATGCGCCCCAGCTCATTCATGACCAGGCCGCCCAGGGTTTCGTAAGGGCCGTCGTCGGGAATGCGGATGGCGGTGCGGGCCGTAACCTCGTCGGGGCGGCTCCAGCCGGGGGCGATCCAGCGCCCCGCTGAGTCTAGGTGGATGCCGGCACGACGACGGTCGTGTTCGTCAGATACTTCACCCACGATCTCTTCAACGGCGTCCTCCAAGGTCACCACTCCGGCAGTGCCCCCGTACTCGTCCACCACAATGGCCATTTGCAACCCGAAAGATTCCTGCTCGCCATATCCACGCAGCTCCACCAGAAGGGAAGCTAGCGGCATGGTTTCTGGTACGCGCGGGGCGGGAGTCATGATTGAAGAGGAGGTCACTGGCACTTGGGCGCGGCGCTCATAGGGCACCGCGATGGCGCGGCGCAGGTTGACTAACCCAAGTACGTCGTCGGGAGAGTCACCAAATACGGGGAAACGTGAGTGTCCGGTTTGGCTGGCTAAAGCCACCAGGTCGGCGGCGGTGGCGGACTCTTCCAGCCAGTGAATGCGCCCACGGTCAGTCATTACATCTACAGCGCTGAGCTCATCTACGCCAAGTGAACGGGTAAGTAGGCGGGCGGTGGAGACCTCTAGTGTGCCCTCCTCAGCGCTGCGACGCAGCAGAGCGGTAAGCTCGCCGGCACTGCGGGCGCCACTGGCCTCCTCAGCAGCCTCAATACCAAAGCGCGACAGTAAAGCATTAGCCATACCGTTTAGCAGATTTACTAGCGGCCTAAACAGCCAGGTGAAACCGGTGATGAAAGGGGTAACAAAACCGGCAGCAGCCAGCGGATCAGCCAGGGTAGCGTTTTTGGGGATCAGCTCGCCAAACACCATAGAGAAGGCGTTAACAATAATTAGGGCGCTAACCACGGCGATGGTGGCCGCCAGGGTTTGCCCCAGCCAGGGGCTCAGCCATTGCGAAAGCAGCTCGTTAAGGGCGGCCTGCATGGTGTAACCAAGCAAAATGGTGGTTAGCGTAATACCCACCTGCGCGCCCGAAAGCAGAGTGGATAGGTGACGCAGCGCCTTGGATACTCGCCCGGCACGTTTATCGCCGGCTTGAGCACGGGCGTCAACAACCGATGGATCCAGGGCCACCAGGGCGAACTCTCCGGCCACAAACACCGCAGTCCCAGCGGTAAGTAGCACCCCCAGAACTATCATTAGCCATTTAATGACCATGCAGCGTTTAGCTCCCTATCAAAATCTAGTTGGTAGCACTAACGCTATACCAAGCCCACAGCTTTAGCACGCAACCAACTGGGCGCCGTCGCAGCGCAGCCAATTTCAGCCCTAGCAACCCCAAGCGATGCTCAACATGCGAGAACATTTAAAAAATATCTAGGACTAAAGGCTACAAAGTACTCTGCAAGTCAGCTTTGCAGTATTAGACTTAAACCACAGTTTTAGCACGCAATGCCATATAAGGAGCAGCTAACCGTGTCTGAGAACGACTTCGCTCAGGGCTTTGGCACCAACGAATGGATTGTCGAGGATATGCGGGAGGCTTACCTAGCCGACCCGGCCTCAGTAACCCAATCATGGCGCGAGTTTTTCAGCGAAAACCCGCAGTATCTAGCAGGCCAGTCGCCGGCCATGCCCTCAAAGCCGCTTAGCGCTAGCGTTGGCGTGCAAATCCCCGGGGCTGCCACCGCTTCCGCTAGCCGACGCCCCGTCTTGGCCAGTGAAGATGTTTCCCGCTCTGACCTGCCCCCCGCCCCCACAGCCCAGTTCAAGTCCCCCACCTCCCCTTATGCCTACAACCAGGCACACAGCGAGGCCGGCGGAACCACTAACGGCGTGGTGGAAAGCGTTGACACCCTAAAGGGAGCCAGCGCCCGCACAGCCAAGAATATGGAGGCTTCCCTCCAGATTCCTACCGCCACCTCTGCCCGTGCCATCCCGGCTAAGGTGCTGATTGAAAACCGTCTGCTAATCAACACTCACCTAGCTTCCACGCGTGGTGGCAAGGTTTCCTTCACCCACCTGATCGCTTGGGCCCTGGTGGAGTCGCTGGCAGAGATGCCGGAAATGAATGTGGCTTACACCCTGGACGAAAAGGGCAAGCCGGCGCTACACAACCCCGCCCACGTAAACCTGGGTCTGGCAATTGACGTGCCCAGCGCTAACGGTGAGCGTCGTCTGCTGGTCCCCAGCGTTAAGAACGCCGACACACTAGACCTGGCTAGTTTCATTGACGCCTACGATGCACTGGTAGTTAAAGCCCGCAAGGGGCAGCTGACTGTAGATGACTTCAAGGACACCACCGCCACCTTAACCAACCCCGGCATGATCGGCACCCTTAACTCTGTGCCGCGCCTTATGCCCGGCCAGGGTCTGATCATGGGCGTGGGCGCCATGACCTACCCGGCCGCGTTTGCTGGTGCCAGCCCCGAAACCCTAGCCCGCCAGGCTGTAGGCAAGGTCTTGACACTGTCCAACACCTACGATCACCGCGTCATCCAAGGTGCCCAGTCCGGTGAACTACTGCGCCTAATGGAACGCAAGCTGATGGGGCTAGATGGCTTCTGGAACCGCTCCTTCAAGGCCCTGCGTATCCCCCACGAACCGGTGCACTGGGACCAGGACGTCACCTACGACCCGCTAGCCGACGCCGGCAAGCCCGCCCGCGTAGCTGAGCTGATTCACGCTTTCCGTCAGCGCGGACACCTAGCCGCCGACACTGACCCGCTGGCCTACCGCCTGCGCCGTCACCCTGATCTAAACTTCTCCTCCTACGGACTAAGCCTGTGGGACCTAGACCGGGTTTTCCCCACCGGTGGTCTAGGTGGCAAGGACCGTGCCACCTTGCGCGAAATTTTGCAGCTGCTACGTGACGCCTACTCGCGTTATGTGGGCGTGGAATACATGCACATCCAAGACCCAGCCCAGCGTCGCTGGTGGCAAGAACGCATGGAAGGTGTTACTCCCAGCATTGATACTGCTGAGCGCCGTCGCATCCTAACCAAGCTGATGCAGGCAGAAGCCTTCGAAGTGTTCTTGCAAACCAAGTACGTGGGCCAAAAGCGCTTCTCGCTAGAAGGTGGCGAGTCACTGATTGTGCTGCTGGACCGCCTGATCGACGCCGCCGCTCATGATGGCATTGAAGAAGCCGCTATTGGTATGGCCCACCGTGGCCGCCTAAACGTGCTTACCAATATTGCCGGCAAGTCTTACGGCCAGGTCTTTGACGAGTTTGACGGCAACTACCTGACCAACGGCCAGGGTTCTGGTGACGTCAAATACCACCTGGGCACCACCGGCACCTTCACCGGCACCGATGATGTGACCACCAAGGTTTCCCTGGCCGCTAACCCCTCCCACCTGGAAACGGTAGATGGGGTGCTGGAAGGTATTGTGCGCGCCAAGCTAGATCGCAGCGGCTCCGGCGCTGACGGCAGCTACAATGTTTTGCCGATTTTGGTGCATGGTGACGCCGCATTTGCAGGCCAGGGCGTGGTTTACGAAGTGCTCAACATGAGCCAGCTACCCGGTTACCACACCGGCGGCACTATTCATGTGATCGTCAACAACCAGATCGGTTTCACCACTGGTAATGCGCTGGGACGCTCCACCACCTACCCCTCGGACCTGGCTAAAGGTCTACAGGTGCCGATCTTCCACGTAAACGGTGACGCCCCCGAATCTGTGGCGCGCGTAGCCCGCTGGGCTTGGGAATACCGCCAAGAATTCCACAAGGACGTCATTATTGACCTGGTTTGCTACCGCCGTCGTGGTCACAACGAGGGTGACGACCCCTCAATGACCCAGCCGGTTATGTACAACCTGATCGACCGCAAGCCCTCCACCTTCTCGGTTTACACCACTAACCTGGTGGGGCGCGGAGACCTCACTGAAGAACAGTGCGAGCAGCTACTGGACGCCTACCGCGACAACCTGGAGCACATCCTTAACGAAGCCCGCGCCGGTCACCTCAATACTGATGCCCCCGCCTACAGTGGCCCTAAGGCTGGCGAAACTTCACATTCACAGCCCACTGCGGTAGCCCGTGAAGTGATTGAACGTATCGGTGACGCCCAGGTATCTGTCCCTGAAGGCTTCCAGGTACACAGCAAGCTGATGAACCTGCTACGCAAGCGTCAAAGCATGAGCCGCCAAGGCGGCATTGACTGGGGCTTTGGCGAGCTGCTGGCCTTTGGGTCGCTGCTGATGGAAGGCGTACCGGTACACATGACCGGTGAAGATGTACGCCGCGCCACCTTCGCCCAGCGCCACGCCGTCATGCACGACCAGCGCAACGGTTCAGAATGGACCCCGCTGGACTACCTGACCCCCGACCAAGCCAAGCTGTCGATTATTGACTCGCTGCTAAGCGAATACGGGGCCATGGCCTTTGAATACGGCTATTCAGTAGAACGCACCGAGGGTCTAAACATTTGGGAAGGCCAGTTTGGCGACTTCGCCAACGGCGCCCAGACCGTAATTGATGAGTACGTCTCTTCTGCTGAGCAAAAGTGGGGCCAGCGCTCTGGCTTGGTCCTGCTGCTACCGCACGGTTTGGAAGGCCAGGGCCCGGACCACTCTAGCGCCCGAATTGAGCGCTACCTGCAGCTATGCGCCCAGGACAACATGCGCGTGGTACAGCCTTCCACCCCGGCTAACCACTTCCACACCCTGCGTGACCAGGCCCGGCGTGAACCGCACCGGCCTTTGATCCTGATCAGCCCCAAGCAGATGCTGCGTTTGAAGGCCACCGTCTCGCCGGTAGAAGACTTCATCAACGGCGGCATGCAAACTGTCATTGGTGAAACTGATCCGGAAGTTTTAGCTGCTGCCGCCGAGAACAAGGTGGATCGAGTGCTGCTATGCTCAGGCCGTATCTACTGGGATCTGCTGGCCCACCGCCAGCACGCGGAAGATAAGCATACTGCCATTGTGCGTCTAGAGCAGCTCTATCCTCTCGACGAGCCAGCCCTGTTGGAGGCCCTGGCACCGTTTGCGGGAGCCGAGCTGGTTTGGGTCCAGGATGAGCCGCGTAACCAGGGCGCTTGGCCTTGGTTGGCCCTGCACCTGCCTGACTCGATCACGGCTGGACGCTTGCCGCGAGTGGTGGCTCGCCCTGAGGCTGCCGCCCCGGCTGTGGGTACTTCAGCAGCTCACGTAGCTCAGCAAAAGCTGCTCCTAGACGAGGCTTTTGCCCGCTAAGTAGGGCTTTGCTCGCTAAAGACACGCGCGTATTGGCCCGGTCAGCATCTGCAGGCTGGGCCAATGCTACGATTTTTCCCTAGTCAAGCAGGAAGGATGCTGGCCGTGAGTGAGATCAACCTGATCTTCATTGGCGATGAGCTGATTACAGGTCGCGGAGATGCACGGGCCCTGGGCTGGGTGGGACGCGTTATGGCGCGCACCAACTCGCTAGAGGTTATTGATGCCCCCTCCTGGTCTACGCTGGCCGTTCCTGGGGAAGTTAGCGCCCAGTTGTCTAACCGTTGGCGTGATGAGGCTGCCCGCCGGGTTGTTCCTGGCGCCCGCAACCTACTGGTAATTGGGGTTGGGGTGGCAGATGTTACCCACAATGTCAGCACTGCCCGCTCTAGCCTGGCTTTAGCCAATATCATCGACGCCGCCGTAATGTACGAAAAGCTTGAATGCCTGATGGTGGGACCGCCGCCGCTGACTGTGCCCGACCCGAAGGCGCTTGCCGCTTTAAACAATGCGGCCCGTGAGGTGTGCCGCCGCCGCAATGTCACCTACGTGGACACCTATACCCCGCTGGTTAAGCATGAGCAGTGGCTTACTGATATTGCACTTAACGACGGCGCCTACCCCGGTCAGGCGGGTTACGGCCTGCTGGCTTGGTTGGTGCTGCACCGAGGTTGGAACCAGTGGCTGGGGCTATAAAAGCTAAGGCCCGCCGCCAGCCGCCCTGCCCCGCTAACCCCAGGGACTGCAAGCCCTGAGCCTGCCACTGGCTGCATAAACAAAAAGCGCTGAGCACCTTGGGTGCTCAGCGCTAAGTTTTACTCAGGCGTTGGGACGCTTACCGTGGTTAGCGCCGCCCTTGGCACGGGCCTTACGCTTACGACCGCGCTTGGACATACTGGCCTCCTCGTAATAGGGACTAACACCCCACGAGGGGGCATATAACTAGGCTATTTTTACACATTCGACGCCATGCCACCAAGTGACAAGCACCGCTAACTGCGGTAGGTCACCGAGCGAGATACGCTGGCTACAGCCGAATCGCTAACCACCCTGGTGGAAGTAGTCACCGTAGTGGTGCGCCTTTCTGTCCCTCCATGGCCGCATTCACACAGGCTAGGAGTACATGCGCAAGTAGAGCTAACCACCGCCAGCTGGGTACGTACCCGCTCCACCAGGGATTGCGGGGCCTGCTCAGCACACCGCGAGCGCAACAGACCCTGTAGGTGACGTACGGCGTCGGCCTGGGCTTTACAGTGGGAGCACCCGGCCACGTGGGCCTGCAGGCGGGCGGTGAGTTGTTCGTCGCATTCGCGATCAACAAAGGCGTGTAGGTGCGCTAAAGTCTCGGCGCAGGAACAGCCTTTCGCGATGGTTTCAGGCATGAGTTTTCTCCTTCACAGCGGCTGCGCTAGGTTCAGCGTTCTGCTTGTAACCGTAGTCACGTGCATAGTCGGCTAGTAACTCGCGTAGCTGGGCGCGTCCTCGGTGCAAACGCGACATAACCGTGCCTAGCGGGGTATCCATGATTTCGGCGATCTCTTTGTAGGAGAAACCTTCAACATCCGCTAGGTACACGGCCAGGCGGCGGTCTTCGCTGAGCTCTTGCAGGGCAGACTTGATTTCGCTGTCGGGCAGGGAGTCCAGGGCGAAGTCTTCCGCACTGGGTAGTCCTACCGAGTCGTGGCTGGCGGCCCGGTGCAGCTGCCAGTCCTCAACAGAGTCTGAATCTGCCTGCATGGGCTGACGTTGCTTTTTGCGGTAGGAGTTGATGAAGGTATTGGTCAAAATCCGGTACAGCCAGGCTTTCAGGTTGGTGCCGTCCTGGTACTGGTTGAAAGCTGCGAAGGCTTTCATGTAGGTGTCTTGAACCAGGTCCTCGGCGTCAGAGCTGTTGCGGGTCATGCGTAGGGCAGCCCCGTAAAGCTGGTCGAGGTAGGGCAGAGCGTCCGCCTGGAAGCGTGCTGAGCGCTGCGCGTCCGTTTCGGTTGTTTGTTCACTCATCACTTACCAGCCTAGCGGTTACGGGCGTGACGCGCCGGGTGGATCGTGATTTCATGCCGGCTTAAACGTTTTGGGGGCGGTGGTGATTCCCTTTCGTTTAGGGTTTCTCTATCAGCAATGCCAACCTATTTGAGACAATGGGGTTTATGAGCGTGCTTTTACCTTTCTTGCGTCCTTTAGCGGCTGTGCCTTTCATCATTGATGGTTTGGATGCTGTGGTTAATAGTGATGAACATGCCCAGCGTGCTCAAGGTTTGCTGGAATATGCAGGTTCTTATGGTTTAACCACGCCGCCGGTGGCGCTGGTTGAAAAGGCTGCTACGGCTACTGGGGCGGTTAGCGTGGTGGCTGGGACGGCTTTGAGTTTGTCGATTGCCCCTGCGGCTAGTGCCTATACGCTGGCAGCTTTGAATGTGCCGGTTACGTTGATTAATTCCACTTATTTCAATGGCCGGCAGCTGGTGGTGTCGCTGACTCCGGCGCTGCGTGGGGCTGCGCTTAGCGCGGGCTTGTTGGCTTTGGGGGTGGCCGCTTGCCAGCGTCGCAAGCTTAAGCGGGTTGCCGCCAACGACGACGGCGCCGCTGGCCAGGGCTGTAACGGCAAGGCACATGGCTCTCACCCCGGTCACGCTCACTGCCACAAGCACAATCATGGTCAGCCGGGCCAGTGCCACAAGCACGGCAAGCAGCCTCACGGGCACGCACATGGGCCTCAGGGACATGGCCACGGCCTGGGCCGTTGCTGCCGCCGTCGGCGCAAAGAGCAGGGCTGATGCAAGCTTGGCCCTGCCCTACCCCAAGTGAACCGATTGACGCCACTGTTTCACTGCCGGGCTCTAAGTCTTTAAGTGCGCGCGCCCTGCTGGCGGCGGCGCTGGCTGATGCCCCTAGCCAAATTGAGGGTCTACTTGAAAGCCGCGACACGGCTTTGATGCGTGCGGCGCTAGAGACTTTAGGGGCTCGCTTTACCTGGCATGGTGATCTGCTACAGGTAACCCCATTGGCTGCTGGCCAAAAACCGGCAGGCGGGCAGGCGCAGCGCTCCCCTGCCCCGGTTATTGACTGCGGTCTGGCGGGCACCGTGATGCGCTTTGTGCCGCCTCTGGCCCTGGCCCTGGGCGTTAGCTTGACTTTCACCGGCGATCAGGCAGCTTTGGCTCGTCCTATGGAGCCGCTAACCGATGCCCTAGAGGCGTTGGGGGCCAGCTTTGACTGGCATGGGCAGCGCGGGCGTTTGCCTTTCACTATCCATGGCGCTGGCCTAAAACCCCAAGAGCAGCTACAGGTGCAGGTCGATGGCTCTAAATCGAGCCAGTTTGTCTCTGCCCTGCTGTATCTGGGGGCAGCTTTACCCCTAGGGGCCAAGGCGCAAAGCTTAACTGTCAGCGCTAAGCAGCCTTTGGTATCTGTTCCGCATTTGCAGATGAGTGTGGCCAGCTTGCGCCAATGCGGCGTGCAAGTGCAGGCTCCCGAGGATTACCGCGCCGAGCAGCTGAGCTGGTGCGTTAGTGGGCGCCCGCGCGGGGGCCGCAGCGTGATTGAACCTGATCTTTCCAATGCGGGGCCTTTTATTGCCGCACCGCTGGTGTCCGCTACAGGCGGGCAGGTGCGGATTTTGCATTGGCCCACCCACACCACCCAGGTGGGGGCTAACTGGATAGAAATCCTTAAGCTTTTCGGCGCCCAGGTGCAGCTGGATCAGGGCACGCTACAAGTTAGCTCCAGCGGCGCCCTGCGCGGCATTGAACGTGATGCCAGCGCGGAAGGCGAGCTGGTACCCACCATGGCGGCACTAGCTTTAGTGGCTGCCAGCCAGGGCCAGCCCAGCAAGATTTGGGGTATTGGGCACCTGCGCGGTCACGAAACTGATCGTTTAGCGGCCATTGCCACCCAGGCCCGCAAACTTGGGGGGAACGTGGATGAGGGCCAGGATTATTTAATTTTCCATCCCTGTGATTTGCACCCAGCCAGCTTGGAGGCTTACGCCGATCACCGCATGGCAACTTTCGCGGCTATTATGGGTCTAAATTTGCCCGGAATTAGCCTGGATGATGTGGGTGCCACCACCAAAACCATGCCCACATTCACCCAGCTTTGGGCCGACATGCTTAAGAGTGCAGGAGAGGCTATTGGCTAGACGCGATATTGGTACCGATGATCCGCGTGTGCGGGTGCGTCCCGGTAAGGGTTCGCGTCCACGCACTAAGGTGCGCCCGGCTCATGCTGATGCCGTCACCGGCATGGTTACCCGTATTGATCGCGGCCATTACCGTATTCACCTAGATGACCCATCCCTAACTGAGGATGGTAGCGGCGATATTACCGCCATGAAGGCCCGCGAGCTGGGACGAGGCAAAGTGGTTGTGGGCGACCAAGTGGCGGTGGTTGGTGACGTGTCGGGGCGTAAAGACACCCTGGCGCGTATGGTGCGTATTGAGCCCCGGCGCACCCTGCTGCTACGTAGCGCTGAGGATGGAGACAGCGCCGGTTCGCAAAAACCTGTGGTGGCTAACGCTGATTTGCTGGTGGTGGTCACGGCTTTAGCTGATCCACCGCCGCGTCCACGCATGATTGACCGCTATTTGGTGGCCGCCTACGACGCCGGCATGGAGCCGCTGCTGGTGCTGACTAAATCTGACCTAGCTGACCCCACCGAGCTGCTGAGCCTGTATCAGCCCCTGGGGGTGCGTTGTTTAGCAACCACTATCACTGAAAGCGGTATTAGCGGCATTGAGGTGGTGCGTCAGGCCCTGGCCGGTAAGGTTTCGGTGCTGGTAGGCCACTCTGGGGTGGGTAAATCCACCCTGATTAACGCCCTAATTCCGGCTGCTAACCGAGTAACTGGGCATGTCAATGAGGTTACTGGGCGCGGCCGCCACACATCCACTAACTTGCAGGCTGTGGTTAATCCCGATGGCGGCTGGGTAATCGACACCCCCGGGGTGCGTTCCTTTGGGGTGGCGCATGTGGCCGCCGACGACGTCTTGCGCGGCTTTGCTGATTTGGCTCAGGTAGCCCAAGAGTGCCCACGTGGCTGCAGCCACGAACCTGGAGTGATTGACTGTGCACTTGACCAGTGGGCGGCTAAAGCACAAGATGCATCCACGCGCGAAACTCGCTGCGGGCGGGTAGATTCTTTTAGGCGCCTGCTGACAGCCTCCTTGGATGCTCAAGATCCAACTAAAGCTTAAAAACACCTGTAACGTAGACTAGGCCTAAGGTCCAACCACCCAGCAATCTGGCGAGGCATCGCATGACCCATTCACCGCTTCCATACCCAACTAGTGTGCGTTCATCACTGAATGATATTCGCTCGCAAATCAGCCTGTTGCCGGCGCAAAGGCGAGTTTTAGAAGTAGTTGAGGGCGCGGGCCAGCCTATTTCCAGTGCTGAGGTGGCTAAAACCTTAAAGCTGCACCCCAACACGGCCCGTGAGCATCTTGATGCACTGTTAAACGCTGGCTTGGTTACCACGCTGCCGCTGCGCACGGGTAAGCGCGGACGTCCGACCTTGCTTTACAGCGTCACCACCCTGGATCCCAACCAGATTTTAAGCACCTACCTGGATGTTATTACTGCTACCGCGATTTCTTTAGCTGAAGGTAGCGACGGCGTAGCCCAGGCTATTGCGGTAGGTAAAAACTGGGCTGGCTTAACCTGCCCGCAACCCGCCCAAAGCGACACCCAGGGCGCTAGTGGCGCCGTCGCCACTAGCGCAGAAGCGGCAAGCGCAGCCGTAGCAACCAGCGGCGCCGTCGCCACAGAAGCAGCAAGCGGAATTAAGGCAGCTAACCATGCCGGCACCGGTGAGGCTAGCAACTTAAGCGAGGCAGGTGCTGACACGGCGGACGACGCCAACGGGCTAGCTGAGGCTAACCAGCGCCTAGAAAACGCCATTGACCAGCTCAGGCCCATCTTCACGGTTATGGGTTTTTCGCCGGAACTAGCCAAAAACAAGCTAGTGCTGCGCTCTTGCCCATTCGCTAAAGGTGGCTGGCCCCACCCTCTGGTGTGCATCATTCACGAGGCCTATATTGCTGAGCTGCTGACGCGTTCCAGCGGCGTGAGGGTGGTTTCTAGCGCTGAGCTCAAGCTACACCCGCAGCTGGCTAGCGCCTGGCTGGTAGAGCTAAAACGCAACAAAACTACCTGCTCGGCAGGCATTTGCGACTGCGCCTAAACGGCTAGTGCACGTGACTAGCTACTGCACGTGACTAGCTACTGCACATGCAGCACACCCATGGCGCCTTTTTCCATGTCGGCAAAAGCGTGAGTGACAAAGCTGTAGTGGCCCGCCTGTGGCGGCACGAATTCCACAAAGCCACCCTGGCAGGGCCCCAGGTTTAGCGCCTGCGAGCCACCTGACCAGCGCGAACCGATCTGGTCGGGCCCGCCCAGCGTCCAGGCGCCCTCATAAAACACCTGGTCAAACTGGCCGCCCACCACGTGGAAAGTGCACGGCAGCGAAGGACCCGCGTCCATCAGCCAAAAACGCACCCGCTGGCCTGCCGCCACCTGCAAGGGACGGTATTTGTATTGGAAAGCCATGCCGTTAAATGCCATTAGATCTGGGGTTTTGGCAGCCACTTTAGCTTCATCGGTGGACCCACCTTCAGGGCCCAGGTAGATTTCTGACTGGATCAGCACAAACTCGTGGTCCACCTGGCTAAGCCCGGGCGGGTCAATAATCACCGCGCCATGCATACCTGCTGCCAAGTGCACACTCATGGGCGCAGTTGAGCAGTGGTAGAGCCATATGCCGCTGCGGGTGGCGGTGAAGTTATATTGCAGGCTTTGACCCGGTGAGATTGAGCGCATGGGTTTATCGGGCGCCAGTACCCCGGCATGGAAGTCAATGGAGTGACTCATGGTGCCGTCATTGACCAGGGTGATTTCAAAGCGGTCACCTACCTGGCCGCGTAGCACCGGGCCTGGCACGCCGCCGTTATAGGTCATGCGTTTTTGGGTTACCCCGGCCCCCACCTGGGCGGTTATTTCACTAACGCGCAGAGTGTGGCGGTGCACTGTGCCCGCCGCCTGGGGACGTGGGGCGCGTGCATCGTGGGCTTTAAAGTAGCTGGGCGGCTGCCAGTTTAGATCCACCTGGGCGCTTTGGCTGCTGGCCGAATGCTGGTGCCCGCTGTGGCTAGTGTTGCTGGAAACCCCGGCCACTTTCACGTCAAACACCATTCCCATGGCGCGGTGTCCGGCCACCGAGCACCAGCCAGCAATTGGCTCGCGCACATTGTTAACCGTAATGGTTTTACTCTCCCCCACCGCTAAACGCCCAGTGGTTTGCCCGGTTGCCAGCACTAAATCATGCACTTCAGAGCCGGTGTTTTTCAGGGTTAGACGCAGAGTCGCCCCCACTGGCACATCCACACTGGAGGGCACAAAGCTCATGCCTTTAATGGTGATGTTGGCGTTGACCACCTGGCCGCTGCCGCCAGCGCTGGCACTGCCCTGCCCGGCGCCTAGCCCCATAAGCCCGCCCGGGGTTTGGGTTGAGCTGACACTTGCGCCAGCCACGACGGCGACGGCGGCAGTTACCAGCCCGGCTAGGGCCCCGCGTCGGTCCGGGGTTTGGGTTGCAGCAGTGGCCCCCGCACTCTGCGCGGTCGCAGTTGGCGCGGCGCCTGCAGTCTGGGCAGCCCCGGACGCCGACGACGCCGGCTTGGTAGCCGCTTTGGTAGCTTTAACGCTGCCAGTGGACGCAGCGGCGTTTGCGTTCTTAGCTGCCCCGGTTTTAGCGCCACCGGCAGTGGCCGCCTTAGTCGCCTTAGTCAAGGTGACGGTGGAGGGCGGGGCGGCGCTAGTGTCGCCCTTGCGTCGGGCCTGAATCGCTTGGCCTGCGGCCACAAAGAAATAAGCCCCGGCCAGAGCCGCACTCAAACCAGTTACGCCCCGCACCGCAGGTGGCAGCGGCAGGCAAGCTAACGCCAGGCACAGGTTAATGGTGGTGATCCGCCACCAGGTGTAGCGGTCCATAATGGCGTGGGTTAGGCGTGACATGGCCGGGCCTCCCCCAAGCATCACCGGGGTTAAGAAACTAAGCGCCGCCAGCAAGATTTGCAGAGCAAAACCGCTAACCACCGCTAAGCGCAGGCCGTGGGCCACCGCGCGGGCGGCGTCGTCGTTAGCGGCGTAAGAAACCCCCACTCCTAAACGAATTACGCACCAGGCCAGCCAAGCCAAGGCGGCGGCGGTAGACAGGCCCGCATAGTTAGTTACTCCTTTGCGTGCCCCGGTACGCCACAGCGGCGCCACCACGGCGGCGGCGCTTAACAGATAAAGCAGAGCCCCAATCCCAGCCAGGGGCCGCCACAGCCCAGAAAAAGCAATCACCGCCACTGCTAAAGCCAGGCCGGGCAGAGCTCGTTGCGCTTGACGCGGGGCTACCGGCTCCATCTTGGTGCGCAGCATGGTAGGCCACAGCACCACCAGTGTGCCCAGCACGGTGATACCCAAAACCCCCAGTACCATGATCGGCACATGGGCTAAATACATGCGGTTAGACCAGGCCGCTTGCCCTTTAAAGTCAAAGTATTTAATAGACCAGCCGGCCAGCGCCCCCACCATTAGGTAGCTGAGGGAGCAAATGTAGTAGTCCACTAGCGCCGCCATACGGGCCGCCACCGCGCGGCGTTTTTGCACCACCATGGCCACCACGCCCAGCGTCGCACTCACCGCCACGCAGCTAGCCCCCACGCCAATTACGATCTGGCTATTAATGCACACCCCGGTGATTACCAGAGCGGCGCCCACGCTGTGCAGGCCTAGGCGCCCATTTAGCATCAGCGCTCCACCCCAGGCGGGCCGGTGTAGGAGGGTGTCGGCAAAATGGGCGCTCCAAATAGTGATAGCGCTACCCAAGGCCCCCAGCAGGGCCGCATGTAGCGGTGCCCAAACATCTAGATTTGGCCACAGCTGAGCGTATTTGCCAGCCAGCAGCACCAGGGCAGTAAAAATCCAAGCCACCACCACAGCGTTGCGTTTTATCTGGGTGGTGCGCCGATGCGGTCGGGGTTGGGGGCTTTTGGCTGGGGGCTGGGTGATTTCCATGGCAGTTTTCTTGGTAGCGAGGCGGGGTTGGAAGCGAGGAGCTTGGTTGCTTAGCTGGGCATAATCGGACTATTTGGCAGTTACCGCCCGGGTAACTGCGATAAGTAGGAACAGCAATATTGCGGCGATGGAAACAGCTCCACCTACCTGCCAGGATAAGCCACCAAGGTTAGCGGTTAATACCCTTACAATCAGGCCGCCGTGCAGGGCGCCAAGCGGCAAATACATAAGCGGGTGGTAGGGCAGGCGGCGGTGTAGCACCCCAGGCAAAATAATGGAGGCGTGGGCCATCACCATTGAGATGGCGTAACCGATTGTGACTGTGTGGATGACTACGTCGTAGGCAGCCCCGCTAAAGCCATAAAGGCACCAGACCGTGGCGCTAATAGCCAACCAAAAGTAGCCGCTGAGCATGGCGGCCCCGGCAAAACGCACTTGACCACTCCCGCGCACAGTGCGCCGAGCTACATCGTGGTAACCCATTATGGCTGCTAGGGCTAGCAGGGCTGCGGCCGCCAAAATTTGGGCTGGCACCCACACCAGGGACAGGGCGCTAAATGAGAGCACCGCTAGGCACAGACCCAAAACCCGGCCCTCAACTTTGCCGATAAAAGCTACGCGGGCTAGTTCTAGGCGCTCGCCGATAATGGTGAAAATCAGAAATTCCAGCCAGAGCGTGGCCACGGTTTCAAGGGGTTTATCCATTAGCCACAGCCAGGTGCCCAACGTGAGGCTGAGCGCCCCTAGGGCTTCAATTTGGGTGGCTACGGCCCCGGCGCGGGTGCGCAAAATATATAGGTAGACGGCATCTAGGCCGAGCGCTCCCACCAGCAGCAGTCCTTTACCTACCGCGCTGGGGGCCCCGGCCACTAGCGCTAACATGCCGACGGCGTGTGCATAGGGGGCCACCCAAGCCCAGCGCCTACGCGCGGCCACGGCCCGCTCTAGGCTGATAACGGTGCCCAAGAAGCCTGCCAGCATCAGCGGCCCATGTAGCGCGGCCAGGTGCGCCCCGGTGACGGGAGCGGGCAGGTTTAGCCGCAGCAGGGCGGCGTCGAGCCCAGCCATTACGCAAACGCCACCTAACAATAAAGCCAGGTAACGCGGCGCCAGGGCAGCGCGTTTTTCGCTGTTGGCGGCCTTGGGGGTAGCCGACTTATTTTTCATAGTTAAAACCGTAATAATATTTCTAGTGGGCTGGCAATCTATGCTAGTTACAGATACTTTCGTCCCATTGCCCGCCCCGATCACAACAACTCAAAACTTTAAGGAAGCCAATGAGCCAGAACCAGATCCCTGTTACCGACGTTTCCAGCCAGGGCCACGACGGTTGTGGCTGCGGCTGCAGCGCCGCGCCGGTTGAACTGCCGCGTCTAGACGCCCGCCCCTTCCCGCCCAAGCTACGCCACGCCGCCATTTTGGGTGCAGTGGCCTCCCTGGCTCCGGGTGAGGGCATGGAGCTGTTTGCCCCGCATGTACCGCGCCCGCTACTGATGCAGATTGACTCCCAGATTCCTGGCGACTTCAGCTATGAGCTGGTTTATGAGGGCGACGACGGCGCTATCGTAGCCATCCGCCGTACTGCCTAAAGACTGCGCACTGCCTAACTCATTCGCCGCGCTAATTCACCACACCGACTAAAGGTCATAAACCACTGTGAGCGCTCCCAGCTTAGCCACTGCCCCACCCGCCCTACGCGCCCCTGGTGCCGAGGCGGGTGGACAGCTGGTTGACCGCTATGGTCGCCGGGCCAGAGATTTGCGTTTATCTATTACCGATAAATGCAATCTGCGCTGCACCTATTGCATGCCTGCGCAGGGCCTTGAGTGGCTAAAAAATGAGCAGCTACTAAGCCTTGAGGAACTGGTGCGCTTAGCGCGCATTGGGGTGCAGCGCTTAGGCATTGAACGCATCCGCATTACCGGCGGTGAGCCGCTACTGCGGCGTGATTTAGAGCAGCTGGTGGCGGCCCTAGCCCAACTACGCACTCACGCTGGCGTTAAGCCCGACCTGGCCCTTACCACTAATGGCTTGGGCCTGGATCGGCGCGCAGCCCAGCTGCGCAGCGCCGGCCTAGACCGGGTTAATGTTTCGCTGGATTCTATTGACGCCAGTGTCTATGCCACTATTACTCGCCGTGACCGCTTTGCTGATGCCCTGCGTGGTATCCAGGCGGCTGCGGCGGTGGGACTACACCCAATTAAGGTCAACGCCGTGGCCATGGCGGACACAATCGAACAGGTGGCACCCAGTCTGCTGGATAAGAGTCTGCGTGAAGGCTGGCAGCTGCGTTTTATTGAGCACATGCCGCTAGGCGCGCAGGCTTGGAGCCGCCAGGCAATCGTTAGCGCCCAAAGGATTTTGGATATTTTTGCCGCTAACGGCTTTGAACTAACCGAACTAGGCCGCCCTGACCGACGCCCAGCCCAGCTATGGCAGGTGGCCCCCACCGCCACACGCCCCGGCGGCACAGTGGGCATTATTGCCTCAATTACCAGGCCATTTTGTGATGACTGTGACCGCACCCGTCTAACCGCTGACGGCCAGCTAATGACCTGCCTATTTGCGCAGGCAGAGACAGATCTGCGGGCTTTGCTACGCGGCGGGGCCAGCGATGAAGAAATTGCTAGCGCCTGGCAGCAAGCCACCTGGTTTAAGCCCCTAGCTCATGGGCGCGACGCCGGCCCTAATGCGCAGCCGCTAAATCTAACGCGCCGCTCAATGTCCACTATCGGCGGATAAATCCGGCTAAAAAATATTTACAAGGAAACCATGCAAATAACTGTGCGTTACTTCGCTGGGGCCGCCCAAGCTGCGGCCACCACCAGCGAATCTATCGAAATTAGCCCCGGCACTACGCTAGAGCAGCTACTGGCCCAGCTTTCACAGCGCAGCAATGAACTAGCCCGAGTGCTGGCGGCTAGTAGCTATCTGATTAACTCGCGCCCCGTCACCGATCGCAACAGCGTTCTAGATGAGGGCATCAATTTGGATGTGCTGCCGCCCTTTGCCGGAGGCTGAGCCGCCAGGTGGGCTGAGCGCCGGGTGAGCTTAAGCACCCCAGGGACGCGCCGACGCCGAGCAGCTACGCCACTCACCGGGCAGCCACGCCGCTCACCGGGCAGCTGCAGACCATTCGCGGGCGCTTAGGGGCAGTTGCTCCACTCCTGACTGCCGTCACTGTAAGCCTGTAGCTTCCACACCGGCAGTTTGGCTTTAACCAGGTCCACGGCGTCAGCGCAGGCTTCAAAAGCTTCACGGCGGTGATCAGCGCTTACGGCCACACCTAGAGCCACGTCACCGATAGCCAAGTTACCTACCCGGTGCACAATGGCTAGCGCTCGTAGCCCAGGGCGCGCACTAATCTCGGCAGCAATTTCCTCAACCACCTGGGTGGCGATGGGGTGAGCGCTGTATTCAAGCCGGTCAACTGCCCGTCCGCCGTCGTGATTGCGCACCACCCCGGCAAAAGTGACGGTAGCCCCGGCCCCCGCATCCCCAACCGCTTGGGCCAGTGCGTTTACATCAACAGCACTTTGGGTCACTTGGGCCGCAATCACCTTAGCCATTGGTTTTCCCTTCTAAAAACAACCAGATTTAACACTAATATTAACGTTTCATTTAGGTGGAAATTTTGGATTCTCGTTATCGTGCCACTCGTCACCAGCGCACCGCTAGCGTGCTGACAGATGCGGGAGTTGATCTGCTGCAAAAGTCGCGGGTGCTGGTAGTTGGCTGTGGGGGGCTGGGTTCACCAGTGCTTACTTACTTAGCTAGTGGCGCTGTGGGCACGCTCGGTTTTGCCGACGACGACCTGGTAGAGCCCACTAACTTAAATCGCCAGGTGATCCACACCCCCAGCGATATTGGCCGCCACAAGGTTGATTCAGCCATTGACTACCTCACCCGCCTGGCTAGTGAAGTGAAGCTAGAGCCCTACCACCGGCGCCTGGCTGTAGATGAGCGCGACGACGCCCTACTGGCCAGCTACGACCTGGTGCTGGACTGCACCGACTCGTTTAGTTCCAAATATGCTTTGGCCGACGCCGCCGCCCGCGCTGGGGTGCCTCTGATTTGGGGCACAGTGGTGGCCCAGGTGTTTCAGGTGGCCGGGTTCTGGTCGCGGCCCACTCGCGCCGGCTATGCGCCTAGCCAACTGCGTGACCTCTACCCCGCTCCCCCACAGGCTGGCCTGGTAGATCCGGCAGATGTTAGCGGGGTGCTAGGCGCGGTGGTGGGCCAGTGCGGCTCAGTAATGGCTAATGAGGCCATTAAATTCCTAACCCACACCGGCACGGGCCTGTTTGGGCGCCTACTTATAGCCGACGCCGCCGCCGCGCGTTGGGACACTATCGACTGGCAGCCGCTACCCTAAAGACTATGCGCGACGTTGACGACTACATTGCTACCCTCACGGCGGGCATTGACGCCCTGCCTATAAGCGAGCAACCTATTGCCGCCTGCACCGGTAAGGTGCTGGCCAAGTCAATTACTGCCTTAGCGCCGGTGCCGCCGTGGACTAATTCAGCTATGGATGGTTACGCCGTGCGGGCCAGTGAAGTAGCTCAGGCAAGTGAGCAAACCCCGGTTTGCCTGCCAGTAAGCGGGGATGTGGCAGCGGGCGCTAACCCAGCCCCGCTACCTGAAGGCACCGCCATGCGCATCATGACCGGGGCAGCCATCCCACCCGGCGCCAACGCAGTGGTGCAAGTGGAGCTAACCGACCAGGCCGCTGGCGCCGCTCCCCTACCTGAGCAGGTAAAGATTTATCAGGCCCCAACGCTGGGGCGTCATATCCGCCGCGCTGGTGAAGACACCGGCCTGGGTGAGCCAGTTTTGCCGGCTGGAACCCGCCTGGAAGCACCTCAACTGGCGGCCGCCGTCGCCACTGGGCACGCCACCCTAGCGGTACGTCCCAAACCACGCGTAGCAGTTATCAGCACCGGCTCTGAACTAACCGAACCTGGCCACCCTCTGGCACCTGGCATGATCCCTGACTCTAACGGCCTGATGCTAGCTGCCCTGTGTGAACGCTGGGGCGCCCAATGCGTTTGCACCATGCGTGTGGATGACAATCCTGACAATCTGGTGAGCGCTCTACGTGAAGCTGCCAGCCAGGCTGATCTAGTGGTGACCAGCGGCGGGGTCAGCGCCGGAGCTTTCGACCCGCTTAAGGCCCTAGCTGATCAGGCAGTAGATGGCATCAATTTAGGTTTTGACAAACTGGCCCTGCAACCGGGTAAACCCCAAGGTCACGGCACTATTGCTGACGGGCAGCGACAGGTGCCGCTAGTGTGCCTGCCGGGTAATCCGGTAAGTGTGCTGGTGTGTTTCACTCTGATTGTGGTGCCGGTACTGGCTGCTTTAGATGGGCGCGCCCAGGTGCTGGCTTGGGGGCAGGGCGTAGCCGGGGCGTCTTGGCGCAGCCCTGCCGGTAGGCGCCAGCATGTGCCGGTGCATTTGCACTGGAATGAGCAGGGTCAGGCAGTGGCCACGCCTTCACACCGCCTGGGTTCTGGCTCGCACCTGATTGGTTCGCTGCATTTGGCGCAAGCTTTAGCGGTGGTACCTGGAGAAATTGAAGCGGTAGAGGTAGGCCAGCCTTTGCGTTTGCTAAGCCTGACCCCCGCTTGGCAGCTAGGCCCCGGCGCCCCAACCGACGTCGCCCCTAACACTCCCAGCGGCCCTTCCTGCACTACTCCCGGCGCCCCTACCAAGACAGACAACTGCGACGCCGTCGCCCCCAATAACCATTCCCTATCCCCCAGCAAGCCGGCAAGTGGAAACGAGAAGTAACTATGAGCCTTGAATTTACCCACCTAGACTCTGCCGGCGCCGCGCGCATGGTGGACGTGACCGCCAAAACCCCAACTATGCGTAGCGCTAGCGCCGAGGCTTTAGTTACCTGCTCGCCGCAGGTGGTTGCGGCTTTGCGCGAGGGGCGCGTACCCAAGGGGGACGTGTTGGCGGTGGCCCGCATTGCCGGTATTGCCGCCACCAAAAAGGTGCCTGAGCTACTGCCCCTGGCCCATGTGATTGGGGTGCATGGGGCTAGTGTGGACCCGCAAATCACCGACGCCGGGGTACTGCTAAAAGCTACCGTGCGCACTGCTGATCGCACCGGGGTGGAGATGGAGGCGCTTACGGCGGTTACTGTGGCGGCTTTGGCCGTGGTGGACATGGTTAAGGGCGTGGACCGCTCAGCTGCCATCGATTATGCCTATATCACCGCTAAATCTGGGGGCCGCTCAGGTACATGGACCCGCGCAGACCTAAACGCCACTGCCACCCAGGAAAGCTAGACATTGTCAGGTTCGGCTTCCTTGTCGCCATTAGCAGCCAGCTCTGCTACTTGGCCTGCTGCAACAGCTAGCCCAGTTTCAGCGGCGGGCCTTGCTTCAGTTAACCCTGATTTGGCACCCCGAGTGCAGGCAGTGATTTTGGCTGGCGGTACCGCCAGGCGCATGGGCGGAATTTCTAAGGCGGACGTGCCCATCAAGGGCAAGCGTATGGTCGATTACCTACTTGAGGATCTAGCCGCCCAGCAGATTACTAGCGTAACCGTGGTGGCTCCATCCAGCGTGCAGCTACCACCCGGGGTGCAGCACAGCTTAGAAGACCCACCTCTGGGTGGTCCCGTAGCCGGGATTGCGGCAGGTTTAGCCTGTTTGCGCCCCGCCAAGGAGCTAACGCTACTACTGAGCTGCGACGCCCCCTTAGCTGCCCGCTGTCTGCCGGCTCTAGCTGGCGCTTTAATTCACGACGGCGCCGTGGCCTACCACGAGGGGTACAGGCAGCTACTGGTGGGGCTGTACCGCACCGAGAAACTACGCGACGCCGTCGCCCCGGGCGGCCAGGGACTACGCGACATCAGCGTCAAACGCGCCCTGGCCGGCCTTGACCTAACTACCTGCCCAATTACCTGGCTGGCCACAGACCTAGACACCCTAGGTGACGTGGAAAATTTTGCGGCCCAGCTTTAATCTAGACCCACTCTCCGCCGCCCTGCAGCCTGCGAATAGCAATTAGTGGTCACCTCCGCCTAGCTGCTCAAGCACATGCGGCACTAGCGGGCCAATAACTTCCACAGTGTCCTTAACCCCGCCACGCGAGCCGGGAGCGTTAACAATCAGGACGCCGTCGGCCTCACGGGAAGTAACCCCCACCAGGCCGCGAGACAAACTAGCTAGCGGAGTTTTCGCTAGCCCATAGGCGCGCACCTGCTCAGCCAACCCATCCAAACGCACTGCCAGCAGCGGCGCGGTACCTTCCGGGGTCAAGTCGCGCGGAGTTACCCCAGTACCCCCGGTAGTAAGAATTACCCGCGCCCCAGCCGCAATTGCCTCACGTAAAGCCTGGGTGACTTCCTCAATGCCGTCAGGAATCAGCTTTACTTCATCAACGATCACGTCATAGTCAGCCAGCAGTTTGGCGGCCAAGGGGCCTGAAGCATCCTCACGCGTGCCCGCATAGCAACGATCAGAAACAGTAATTACCGCGCCTTTTACCGGCTCGGGGAGCTTGTGAAAGCCCTTTTGCTTAATCGGTTCCATGCACTCAGCTTAAGCCCACACTCAGACTAGATACAGACAAAAGGTGATCCAGGACCTATTTTCGCCACACCGGCGTGACGTAACTCGGACACACTCGCCCTTTAAGCCTCGTAGTTTTCCTTGATTTTATGCGGATTTAAAGCTTGCATAGCAGCCAATTTAATTAGCCCGTTAAAATCCGAAACAATTACAGGGACTAGTAGCAACGAACGCAGGAGTATCCGTGTCCGAATTGGAAGTTACCGGCACCACCCTTAAAGGTTGGGACCCCCAAGACCCCAATAAATGGAGTTCATCCATTGCTTGGCGCACCCTCGCCATCACCACTTACTCATTGATCCTAGCTTTCTGCGTCTGGTTCCTACCCAGCGCTATCGCTCCGAAACTAACCCTTCTAGGCTTCCACCTAAGCAAGTCCCAGCTTTACTGGCTAACCGCCCTGCCGGGACTTTCTTGTGGTCTGCTGCGCCTGGTTTACATGTTCCTGCCGCCGCTGATCGGTACCCGCAAACTGGTAGGTCTGACCTCTCTGCTATGCGCCCTGCCCATGCTGGGCTGGTTCTTCGCCGTGCAAAGCAACCAGACCCCCTACTGGGTGCTGCTAGCCCTGGCTTTTGCCTGCGGTATTGGTGGCGCCGCCTTCTCCGGCTACATGCCTTCCACCGGTTACTTCTTCCCCAAGCGCCTATCTGGTACTGCCCTGGGTTTGCAGGGCGGCCTGGGTAACCTGGGTATGAGCATCATCCAGCTGGTAGGCCCGATCCTGATGGGCTTTGGACTGTTTGGTCTTACCTGGCTGGCTCCCCAGCGCACCCACACCGGCGAGCACATTTGGGTTTACAACGCCGCCATCTTCTTTGTGCCCTGGTGCCTGGTGGCCGCCGCCTTGGCTTTCATCTACCTGCGTGACGTGCCCGTAAAGGCCAACTTCAAGCAGCAGCTAGACATCTTCTCCAACCCCAACACCTGGTACATGACCATCCTCTACGTGATGACCTTCGGTCTGTTCTCAGGCTTCGCTGCCGTATTTGGTCTGCTAATCAACAACCAGTTCGGCCGCGCCTCCTCGCTGGGCCTGCCTGTACTGGGCGCGACCTACGCCTTCCTAGGCCCGCTAATCGGTTCGCTTATCCGTATGTCGTGGGGGCCCTTCTGTGACCGTATGGGCGGGGCCATCTGGACCTTCATTTCCGGCGTCGGCATGGCCATAACCCTGGCCGCTACCGCCTGGGTGCTTTACAACCCCACCGGCTGGAACGACTTCTACCTGTTCCTGGGCCTGATGCTGACCATGTTCCTGTTCTCTGGTTTCGGTAACGCCGGTACCTTCAAGCAAATGCCCATGATCATGCCGGCCCGCCAGGCTGGTGGCGCCATCGGTTTCACCTCTGCCATTGCTTCGCTAGGCCCCTTCCTGATTGGTATGGCCCTAACCGTCATCACCCCCTGGGTCTTTTTCCTAGCCTGCGCCGTGTTCTGCGTGCTTGCTTCGGCTCTGTGCTGGCGCCAGTACGCCCGTAAGGGTGCGCCCTTCCCGGGCTGATCTCAAACGCGGCCTCGGCCGTTTCTAAGACCAACTCGCGCCAGCTATAGCCGGCGTCGGAAAAATTTGAAGGAATTAACCATGACCGATTCAGCCAGCAAGGCACCGGACACTGAGTCCCTGCCTGGCCTGCTAAAAATGGGTGGCTACCTGCGTAAAGGCCAGGTTAGCGACGACGCTCGCCGCCTATTTCTAACCGGTGGCCGCGACGCGGATGTGTTCTACCGCGAGCGCTGGAAGCACGACAAAGTTGTGCGCTCCACGCACGGGGTTAACTGCACCGGTTCGTGTTCGTGGGAGGTAATGGTCTCTGACGGGATCATTACCTGGGAGCAGCAGGCTACCGATTACCCCACCACCGGCCCCGATATGCCAGAGTATGAGCCGCGCGGCTGTCCGCGTGGGGCGGCTTTCTCCTGGTACACCTACTCGCCCACCCGTATCCGTTACCCCTACATTCGCTCAGCGCTGCTGGACCCTTACCGTGAGGCTAAGCAGCGTTGCAATGGCGACGCCGTCGCCGCCTGGGAGCAGGTAGTTAGCGATCCGGCCATTGCCAGCGCTTATAAGAGCGCCCGTGGTCGCGGTGGCATGGTGCGCGTGAGCTGGGATGAGGCTCTGGAGCTAATCGCTGCTGCGCATGTGCACACTATCCGCCAGTGGGGTCCGGACCGTATTGCCGGTTTCTCGGTTATCCCGGCTATGTCGATGATTTCCTATGGTGCTGGCTCGCGTTTCCACGAGCTAATTGGTGCCACCATGCTTTCCTTCTATGACTGGTATGCGGACCTGCCGCCGGCCAGCCCGCAGGTGTTTGGTGACCAGACGGATGTGCCCGAATCCGGTGACTGGTACAACTCTCAGTACCTGATCATGTGGGGTTCTAACATTCCGCTGACGCGTACCCCTGACGCCCACTTTATGGCTGAGGCCCGCTACCACGGCCAGAAGGTAATTGCGGTTTCTCCCGACTATGCGGACAACACTAAGTTCGCTGACCAGTGGCTAAAGGTTGCTACCGGTACCGACGGCGCCGTGGCCCAGGCTATGGGGCACGTGATCCTCAAGGAATTCCACGTGGCTCGCCGTGAGCCGTTCTTCCTTGACTACATGCGTCGACACACTGACTCTCCTTTCTTGATCAAGCTGGAAAAGACTAAGCAGGGGTATGTGCCCGGCCAGTTCCTAACCGCCGCAGATGTTAAGGATCTGCCTGGTTATGAGCACCTGGCTAAGCTGGAAAACCCCGACTACCGCACCTTGGTGTGGGATGCCAAGCGTGGCCCGGCTGACCCGGGCGGTACTTTGGCTGACCGTTTTGGTCCTGGCGGTAAGGGCAAGTGGAACCTCAAGCTTGAGGGTGTAGACCCGGTTATGAGCGCCATGGATGTGGCCAACTGGAAGCCCCAGTTGGTTAGCCTGCCGCGTTTTGACCTGCCCACCTCTACCACCCCCACGGGCACGGCCGGTGGCGGCGTGGTCAACTATGGCGTACCCACTTTGCGTGTGGGTGACACCCTGGTCACTACTGTCTATGACCTGCTGCTAGCCCAGTATGCGGTTGAGCGTGAAGGCCTGCCGGGTCAGTGGCCTAGCGGCTATGAGGACTCCTCCGTACCGGCCACCCCGGCTTGGGCGCAGGAGATGAGTGGTCTTAACGCTAACGCTCTGATTCGTGTGGCTCGTGACTTTGCCACTAACGCCATTGAATCTAAGGGCCGCTCCATGATTGTTATGGGCGCGGGCATTAACCACTACTTCCACGCTGACGCTATCTACCGCACCATTTTGGCGTTGACCTCCATGTGCGCCACTCAGGGTGTTAACGGTGGCGGCTGGGCCCACTATGTGGGTCAGGAAAAGGTACGTCCGATTGCTGGTTGGAGCCAGTTTGCTTTCGCCTTGGACTGGCAGCGTCCGGCCCGTCAAATGATCACCACCGCTTTTTGGTACCTAACCACTGAGCAGTGGCGCTATGACCGCACTCAGGCTGACCGCATCGCCTCCCCGGTGCACCCCGGCTCTATGGTGGGTAAGTCCAACGCGGACTTCATGGTGGAATCCATGAAGCGCGGCTGGATGCCCTCCTACCCCACCTTTGACCGTAACCCGCTGCTACTGACGCAGCAGGCACGTGAAGAGGGCATGGATGTTAAGGAATACATCGTGCGTGAGCTTGAGGCTGGCAAGCTGCATTTTGCTTGCGAAGCCCCCTCTCGCCCTGAGAACTTCCCGCGCATTCTGGCTAACTGGCGCACCAACCTGCTGGGTTCTTCCGCTAAGGGCACCGAGTTCTTCCTGCGTCACATGCTGGGTACCGGCAATGATGTAAACATTGACGAAACCCCGGAGAACTTGCGTCCCAAGACCATGCAGTGGGACGAGCAGGCGGCTACGGGCAAGCTGGATCTGATGTGGACTGCGGACTTCCGTAACACCTCCACCACCTTGCACTCCGACGTCGTACTGCCGGCAGCTACCTGGTATGAGAAGGAAGACCTGTCCTCTACGGACATGCACCCCTATATTCACTCCTTCAACGCAGCTATCAACCCACCCTGGGAGGCACGCACCGACTTCCAGGTGTTCCAGTCCTTGGCGCAGCTGGTTTCCCAGATGGCAGTCAAGTATCTGGGCACGCAGACCGATATTGTGGCTGCCCCGCTGATGCACGACACGCCAGATGAGCTGACTATGCCTCACGGCAGTGTTGAAAACCTGCCTAAGCAGTGGATCCCAGGCGTGACCATGCCCAAGCTGGTGCCGATTGAGCGTGACTACACGCAGATCATCGACAAGTTCAACACGGTCGGCCCGCTGGTTGAAAAGGCTGGCATGCCCCTTAAGGGTGTGCCGCTAAGCGCCGCCGGTAACGGCATAGAGTACCTGGCCCACAAGAACGGCGTGGCCTCCACCGGCCCGCAGGCCGGGCGCCCACTGGTCGACACTGCGGTGAAGGCAGCCGAGATGGTACTTACCCTTTCGGGCACCACTAACGGCGCCGTCGCCACTGACGGCTGGCGCAAGCTGTCTGAACGTACCGGCGTTAAATCTTGGGACCTATCTGAAGGCTCCCAGGACCGCCACATCACCTACGCTGACACCATCCAACAGCCCCAGCCGGTAATCACCTCCCCAGAGTGGTCTGGTTCGGAGCATGGCGGACGACGCTACAGCGCCTTCGTGGTTAACGTTGAGCGCGCCAAGCCCTGGCACACGCTAACTGGCCGTATGCACTACTACGTGGAGCACGACTGGATGCGTGATCTGGGTGAGTCCCTGCCGATCTTCCGGCCCCCGCTAGACCTGGCGGCCCTGGCCGGCGAACCTGAGCTGGGCCAGGTAACCACCGACGCTAACGGCAGTGCGCAGGTGGCCGTACGCTACCTGACCCCGCACAACAAGTGGGCGATCCACTCCCAGTACTACGACAACCTGCACATGCTCACGCTGGGACGCGGTGGCCAAACCGTGTGGATGAGCCCCGCTGACGCGGAAAAGATCGGCGTCAAGGACAATGACTGGATTGAGGCAGTCAACCGTAACGGTATCGTGGCGGCGCGTGCGGTGGTCTCCCACCGTATCCCCGAGGGCACGGTGTTTATGCACCACGCCCAGGACCGCCAAATCAACACCCCGCTGACGGAAACCAGCGGTAAGCGTGGAGGCACGCACAACTCGCTCACGCGTATCTTCCTCAAGCCCACTCACTTCGCGGGTGGACATGCGCAAATGAGCTATGCCTTCAACTACATTGGCCCCACCGGAAACCAGCGCGACGAAGTCACCGTGATTCGCCGTCGTCGTAACCAGGAGGTAACTTTCTGATGCGCGTAATGGCACAAATTTGCATGGTGATGAACCTCGACAAATGTATCGGCTGCCACACCTGTTCAGTGACCTGTAAGCAGGCCTGGACTAACCGTGAAGGCACCGAATACATGTGGTTCAACGATGTTGAAACCCGCCCAGGCGTGGGCTACCCGCGCGGCTGGGAAGACCAAGACAAGTGGCAGGGCGGCTGGAAGCGCACCAAGAACGGCAAGCTGGTGCCCCGCTCAGGTGGGCGTTTGCGTCGCCTAGCCAATATTTTCGCCAACCCGCAGATGCCCACGGTTGAGGACTACTACGAGCCCTGGACCTATGAGTATGACCGTCTGCTCTCGGCCCCCAAGGACTCGCCCGCCATTCCGGTGGCGCGTGCCAAGAGCCAGCTAGATGGGCGCTACATTAACCAGCCCGAGTGGGGTCCCAACTGGGATGACAACTTGGGTGGCTCAATGGAAACCCTGGATCAAGACCCAGTTTTGGCCCAGATGAACATGAGCGTGAAGAAGGACATTGAGTCCACCTTCATGTTCTACCTGCCGCGTATCTGTGAGCACTGCCTCAACCCCACCTGCGTGTCTGCCTGCCCCTCGGGCGCCATGTATAAGCGCACTGAGGACGGCATTGTGCTGGTAGATCAGGATGCTTGCCGTGGTTGGCGCATGTGTGTGTCCGCCTGCCCCTACAAGAAGGTTTACTTCAACCACTCCAGCGGTAAGGCTGAAAAGTGCACCCTGTGCTATCCGCGCCTGGAGGCCGGTCAGCCCACGATCTGCTCGGAAACCTGCGTGGGGCGCCTGCGCTACCTGGGTGTTATCTTCTACGACGCTGACCGCGTATCGCAGGCCGCTGCGGTGGAAGACCCTCAGGATCTGTACATGGCGCAGCGTTCAATCATGCTAGACCCGCGTGACCCGCAGGTGGTGGCTGGCGCCCGTGCCAGCGGTATTCCGGACACCTGGATTGAGGCGGCTAAGTCCTCCCCCATCTGGGATCTGATCAACACCTATGAGGTGGCTTTGCCGATTCACCCCGAATACCGCACCATGCCTATGGTTTGGTATGTGCCCCCGCTCAGCCCGGTGGTTGATGAGGTGGCTAACGCCGGTTTTGACGCTGAAGATCACCGCGTGCTGCTAAGCGCTGTAGCCGACATGCGTATTCCTATGGAGTACCTGGCGGGTCTGTTTACCGCTGGCGACGTGAACCTGATTGAGCGTACTTTGCGCCGCCTGGCCGCTATGCGTTCACACATGCGCGCCCGCAACCTGGGTCAGGAACCTGACCCGCAGATTGCTGCCAGCGTAGGCATGGAGGCTCAGGACCTAGAGCGCATGTACCGGCTGCTGGCTATCGCCAAGTACGACGACCGTTTCGTAGTGCCCACCACCCGCCCTGAGGTACCTCGCGGCATGGAGGCTATGGGCGACGACGTCGCCGCGCTGCTTGGTGAAGGCGCCCCCAGTGCCTGCGCTAGCGGCTGCACCGATGTGAGCGGCTTCCACGGCGCAGATGTGCGCCGCAGCGGACGTGTGTCCTTGCCGCTACCTAGTGTGCGTTCACGTCGCACCGCCGGCTCTAGCGGGCCTGGTGCCCCAGCCCCCACCGGAGCCCGCCAATGAGTCCTGCTGCCGTAGGCGCCTTGGCGCTAAGCGACACTCAGCGGCGCACCGCCCATATGGTGTGTTCGCTGCTGTTGGACTATCCAGATGAGAGTTTTCCCCAGCGCCTGCAGGCCTGCCGTGATGCGTTGGCTGAGCTACCTGAGCAGGTAGCCGGCCCGCTGGAGCGGTTTTTGGCCTCAGCCACCCAGCTAGGTCAACGCGCTCTAGCTGAGCACTATGTGGAAACTTTCGACCGCCGTCGTCGCTGCTGCCTGTACCTGAGCTACTACGCCGTGGGCGACACCCGTCACCGGGGCGCCGCGCTGCTGGCCTTTAAACAGGCCCTAGCCGGCGCCGGCTGGGAGCAAACCAGCGATGAGCTGCCAGATTACCTGCCTTTAGTGCTGGAGCTGTCGGCTCGTAGCGACGATGAAATCGCTGCTATTTTGCTGGGCAGTCACCGTGAAGGCATTGAGGTGCTTTTGCGGGCGCTGCGTAGCTACCACAGCCCCTATGCGGCAATTATTGAGGCCCTAAGCGCCACCTTGGCGCCAGTGGATGAAGCTACTGCCGCACGGGTGGCGGCCTTGATTCACGCCGGGCCGCCTACTGAAACGGTGGGGGTAACCAATATTTTGCCCTTCCCAACCACTGCCCCCAGGCTTGCAGCCCAAAATGAGGCGTCCACTGTGGACGCCGTGCAGGTCTAAATCCACGCCCGAAAAGAGGAGAACATGTCTACATCCGCATTACTGGCGTGGGTGGTCCTGCCCTACGTCGCTTTTGCGCTGCTCATTAGCGGCCTAATTTGGCGCTATAAGAAGGACCAGTACGGCTGGACTTCGCGCTCTAGCCAGTGGAATGAATCAGCGATTTTACGCTGGTCTTCCCCGCTGTTTCACTTCGGTATCTTGTTTGTAGCTGCGGGCCACATTGTTGGTTTGCTGATTCCTAAGAGCTGGACTGAAGCGGTGGGTGTGCCCGAGCACCTGTACCACCTGGGTGCTGTCAGCATGGGTTCACTGGCAGGCGCAATGACCATTGTGGGCCTAGTTGGTCTGCTTTACCGTCGTTTCGTGGTTGGTAGCGTGCGCGCGGCCACCACCCTTAACGACAAGATCATGTACGTGCTGCTACTGCTGCCGATTGGTTTGGGTGCTTACGCCACCGTCACCACCCAGCTGTTTGGGCCGCACGGGGGCTATGACTACCGTGAAACCATTAGCCCCTGGCTGCGCTCAATTTTCGTGCTGCAGCCTAAGCCGGAGCTGATGGCTGATGTGCCCATGTCTTTCAAGCTGCACATTATTGCCGGTCTGCTGCTGTTTGCAATCTGGCCATTTACTCGCCTGGTGCACGTGGTTAGCGCCCCGGTGGGCTATGTGAACCGCCCCTACGTGATTTACCGCTCACGTAAGCCTGCGATCCAGGCTGACCCGGTACGTCGCGGCTGGCAACCGGTACACACTCAGGGCACTGGCAACGCCTCCAAGCCTGGTTTTGCCGCTGAGGCTCCCTCCCAGGGCGCCTAGGCTATAGCCCCGGGCGTCTGAGCCTCAGGCCAGGGCGCCTAGGCCGCGCCGCCATCCATACAGTTAGGGCCTCGCCCCTAACCAAAGCCCTAGCGGGCCGATAAAAACGCTATTATCCCTAGTGGAGCCGTTTTTATCGGCCCGCTTTGTTTCAAGGAGTTAGATATGTTCGCATCGCTGCGTAAAGTTGCCAGTGCAGTTCTGGCGGCTACTGCCGCCGTGGCCCTAGCCGCCTGCTCTGGCGCTAGCGCCCCCAGCTCTTCTGCCAGCACCAGCGCCGCTAGTGAGCGCACTATCACCGTATTTGCGGCTGCTTCACTGAAAGGCACCTACACCGAGATTGGTAAGAAAGTGGAGGCCGCTAACCCGGGTCTGAAGGTTAAATTCTCCTTCCTGGGCAGCCAGGATCTAGTTTCCCAGCTCAGCAATGGCGCCGACGCCCAGGTGCTGGCCACCGCCAACAAATCCACCATGAACGACGCCGTCAAGGCGGGTGTGGTGAGCGCCCCCAGTGAGTTTGCCACCAACGTACTAACCCTGATTGTTCCCAAGGGTAACCCTGCTAAAGTAACCGGCCTGGACGCTTCCCTAGATAAAGCCAAGCTGGTTATTTGCGCCCCAGCCGTGCCTTGCGGCGCGGCCACGCTCAAGCTAACCAAAGCCGCCGGTATCACCCTCAAGCCTGTCTCTGAAGAGCAGAAGGTAACTGACGTACGCACCAAGGTGGAAACCGGTGAGGCTGACGCCGGCCTGGTTTACACCACCGACGCCAAGGCCAGCGGCGACAAGGTTGAAACTATCAAGATCGACTCTCACGGCGTGGTCAACCACTACCTGATCGCCCCCACCAAGTCTGGCGCCAACAACAAGGACGCCAAGATCTTCATCGACTACGTCAATTCCAAGGACGGTCAGGCCATTTTAGCTAAGGCCGGTTTTGGCCCAGCCGCCAGCAAGTAAAGCCTGGTTAAGGTCATTTAGGACCCGGTAAATACCACCATGCGCAGCCCCAGCGATAATTCTTTATCCTCCCTTCCGCTAAGCGTGCGTGTCTTAGGCATAATTGCCGCTTTAGCGATTGTGACGCCACTTATCGGGGTGGGGCTGCGCGTACCTTGGGGGCAAATTCCTACACTTTTGGGCGGTGAAAGTGCCCAAATAGCGCTGTGGTTGAGCCTGCGCACAGCCCTAATATCCACCCTGGTCAGCCTGGTTTTAGGGGTGCCTTTGGCGCTGGCTTTGGCACGCCAGTGGCCGGGAGTGGGTTTGGCCCGCATTGTGGTGGTGTTGCCTATGACTATGCCCCCGGTGGTGGCCGGTATTGCGTTGCTGGCTACTTTCGGGCGCCGGGGTTGGCTTGGCCCCAGCCTGCAAGAGGCCGGGATTTCTATCGCTTTTTCGACGACGGCGGTGGTTTTGGCCCAGGTGTTTGTGTCCATGCCGTTTTTGGTAGTCACTTTGGAGGCGGCTTTACGCAGCCGTGATTGTCAAGCTGAACGCATGGCGCGTACCTTGGGAGCCGGCTCTTTAACGGTGCTAATGCGTATCACTTTGCCTTTAGTGGCTCCCGCCTTGGCACGCGGCACAGCCTTGGCGCTGGGACGCGCGCTGGGCGAGTTTGGGGCCACGCTAACTTTTGCGGGCTCACTAGAGGGCACTACTCGCACTATGCCGCTGGCTATCTATTTGGAGCGAGAATCGGATGCGGATACCGCCCTGGCCCTGGCGGTGGCGCTAGTGGTTACTTCCGCCCTGTTGGTGGGCTTGACGGCGCTGCCTGGCGGCTGGATTTACCGCCTGCGCACCTGGGCTGAGCGTCAGCTATTCAAAAAGATTGATGCAGCTGGCGCCGTCAGCACTAAGCCAAGCCAGCTAGCAGCCCCCGCCACCCCTGGCTCCAAGATTGAACTGGTGGCTAAGCTACCTGAACGCTCAATTGATAATGCCCGCTTAGAGGTTCGCCCCGGCCAGTTTCTGACTCTGATTGGCCCTAATGGCTGTGGTAAATCCACCCTGTGTTTAATAATTGCCGGCCTGCTACGCACCCAGGGCTATCTAAAAATTGCTGACAAAACCCTAGATGAGCCCGGCTGGCACGGCACTTTCGTATCCCCTGGCAAACGCCCTGTGGCGCTGTTGGCACAAAACCCAGGGATTTTCACCCATATGAGCGTGTTGGACAACGTGGCTTTTGGCCCGCGCTGCCAAGGCCAAGGACGCCGTCGTGCCCGCCAACGCGCCTGGCATGAGCTGTGCGCGGTGGGAGCTAGTCACCTGGCCTACCGTCAAGGCGGCGAGCTTTCAGGTGGTCAGGCCGCCCGGGTAGCTTTAGCCCGCGCCCTGGCCACCAGTCCCCAAGTACTGGTGCTAGATGAACCCATGGCGGCCCTGGATGTGCCCTCCCGCTCCCAGATGCGCGCCCTGCTACGCGAGCGTGCCAAGGCGCGTGCTATCACCGTAGTGATGGTCAGCCACGACCTGGTAGATATTTCCTCCCTGAGTGACGCGGTCGCCGTCATGCAAGCCGGGAAACTGATCACCCAAGGCCCCACCACCGAGATCCTTTCCACCCCCAGCACCGAGTTTGTTGCCAGCCTAACGGGGGCCAGCCTGCTAAACGGCACTTTGGCTGGGGACGAGGCCACCCCGCTGCTCAAGCTTGGTAAGGGTCTGAGCCTGCGCCTATCCCAGTGGCCTCAAGCTACCGACGGCCAACCCCCCTGGCAGGTGGGTGCTAAGGCGGTTGCACTTATTAACCCTGACGCCATTGCGCTTTACCCACAGCAACCTAAAGGTTCACCGCGTAACGTTATCCCGGTGAGCGTTAGCAGTTTGGATGGCGACGGCGCGGTAGTAAGTTTGTCCTTGCGCCTAGCTGATGGGCAGCGTTTACGCACCCGCCTAACCGCCGCCGCCATTGCAGAATTAGGCATCGAGGTGGGCACTAGTCTGTTTGCAGTTATCAAGGCCACGGCTATAACGCTGGAAGCACGCTAGAGTTACCTAAGCAAATATTTATCTGACCAGAGGGACCTTTACATGAACTGGATCGACGCCATCATCCTAGGCGTGATTGAGGGCATCACCGAATTCCTACCGGTGTCTTCCACCGGACACCTCAACATCGTGGAAAAACTGCTGGGCTACCAGATCAACTCTGCTGGTATGACCGCGTTTACCGCTATCATCCAGATTGGCGCGATCCTCGCTGCCGTAGTTTATTTCTGGTCTGACATTGTACGCATTGCTACGGCCTGGATTCGCGGCCTGCGCAACAAGGAGCACCGCACTGACCCCGACTACACCCTGGGTTGGGGCATTATTGTGGGCTCTATTCCGGTGGCTGTGCTGGGTCTGGCACTGAAGAACTTCATTGAGACCACTTCGCGTAGCCTGTGGATTATTGCTGGCGCGCTGGTGGTGTGGTCGCTGGTGATGTGGCTGGCTGACCGCAAGAAGAACCTGGACCGTTCTATGAGCCAGGTGACCATTATGGACGCGCTAATCATTGGTCTGTTCCAGGCTTTGGCCCCGATTTTCCCGGGTATTTCTCGCTCTGGCGCTACCATCAGCGCAGGTTTGTTCCGTGGTTTTGACCGCGTAACCGCCACTCGCCTATCTTTCTTTATGGGTATTCCGGCGCTGGTGGCTGCAGGTTTGTTGGAGGCCGTTACCGCCAGTGAAGATATCTCTGCTGACATTGGTTGGGGCCCCACCATTTTGGGTACCGTGGTTTCGGGTATTGTCGCTTATGCCACTATCGCCTGGCTACTCAAGTTCGTCTCCTCCAACAAGTTCACCTCATTCCTGATCTACCGTGTGATTTTGGGTGCGGTGATTGTGGTGCTGGTACTTACCGGAGCTGTAGCCACTTCCTGATCAAAAGCTACTGAGCCTAGCTTTAGGCGCCGTCGTCAGTGTCCTTTCGCCGTTAGTAAGCGAATTACTTCACTGGCGGCGGCGTCTGGTTCTAGGCGGGTGGCCCGATGGCGCAGCACCACTTTGCGTCCGCCCAGTCCAGTTAGGTGGTGCAGGACAACTCCGGCGGGCGCGGGGAAACTTCCTAGAGCCAGTTGAGGCACTAGGCAGTAGCCCAAGCCTTGCGCCACCATGGTTAGCCCTGTGGAGTAGTCGTTGATTTCGTGGGTGGAGTTAAAACGGTGCCCTAGGGCCCCCTCTAGCCGGCGCATGGCCGCGCCGCCCGCCGTCGAAATATCCATATCCAGCCAGTTGAGTTTAGTTAGCTCGCTAAGTGAGGCCGGCACAGGGTGATGCGGGGGTACTGCCAACACCCAGGGATCTGAGGTTAGGGGGATGTCTTTGGTGGAGCTGGTGGGGGTGAAAGTAATTGATTCATCTGCCTCTAGCAGCATCATGTCTAGCTCGCCGCTGCGCAGGCGCCGGCGAGAAACTGCATCATCGAGCTCATAGATACGTAGTTCAATACCTGGATGCAGCTGGTTTATCTGTTCACGCACCGGCAGCAGCAGCGCCAAAATACCGGTTTGGAATGAGCCCACCCGCACCATACCGGTCACACTTTGGCCACTGGAGGCTAAAAGCTCGCGCTGGGCACCTGTGATTTCAGCCTCTATGCGTTCTGCGGCGTCAGTTAGCAGCCGGCCGGCACTGGTTAATTGTGCACCGCGGGGTGTGCGCTCTAGCAGCTGTACCCCAGCTTCTTTCTCTAATAGCCTGATCTGCTGCGAAATAGCACTGGGGGAAATACGCAAAGTATCTGAGGCGGCCACAATTCCACCGTTACGATATACAGCCAGCAGAATAGCCATGCGTCGCGGATCCAACTGCATGAAGTAATTCTACATACCCAATGCGTTTTTATTTAATTGATCTTCACTTTAAAAGCGCGTAAAAATATCTGCGTGACTTCCCTTGTTGACATCAGCGTCGCCGTTATCGGCTGGATCGGTTCCCTAGCTCTTGTAGCCGCCTACTTCCTAGTGGCGCGCGGCGTGTGGGCCGGCGATTCCCTAAAGTACAACGCTCTGAACATGTCGGGTGCGATTTTGCTGATTATCAACTGCGCCTATGTAAACGCCTGGCCTTCAGCTGTAGCCAACCTGTTCTTCCTGGCGGTTGGCGTATACACGGTTATCACCGTTAAGCGCGCTTACATGAAGCAGCTAGCCAAGCGTCAGGCCGCCAAGTTGCGCCGTCGCAACAGCGAGCTTGACCTGCCGGTAGCCGCCTAAAATCTATTCAAAACATCCGCTGATGCCTGCCCTGCCAATATTTTGGCAGGGCAGTTTTATTACTTAGCAAATAGCTCTGGCGACATATACCTATCTAAAGTTGGCCCCACCAGGGCAGCTACTTCATCTCTTGACATTGAGGCTAGAGGCTCAAACTTCATGATGTAGCGCACACTTATTAGTCCTAAAAGCTGGGTGGTCATTAGATTCATGCGCACTGGCACCTGATCTAAACCCAAACTAATAAATGTTGGCAGAGCTACGCGCGAAGTAATGCGGTCTAGAAACATTTGTCGCACTTGCTCTTCAGAAGACAGTGCGCGCACCATGGCCACATAAGCCGGCCCTGATTCATTAGTTTCTACAAATTCCAATAGCTGGCGCAGTACCTGCGTTCCCCCACCCCCACCTTCCTTGGCTTGACTTATCCACCACTGGGCAATCTGCAGCGATTCCATTACCTGCGAGATAGCTTCAGCAAACAGTTCATCTTTGGAGCCAAAGTAGTAGTGAATCAGCTTGGCATCACACCCGGCCCGGCGCGCCACTGAGCGCATGGTGGTGCCTTTGTAGTCATGCAGCGCAAATTCTTCGCGTGCGGCAGCCAAAATTTGCTCTTTATCTACCCCACCCTTGCGTGGGCCACGTTTGGCTCCCCCGACGGCGTTAGCAGCTGAACTCACGTCTCTACCGTATATTGCGTCACATTAGAGAGCAAGTATTTCCACAGTCGATGAAATATCTTAATATTTTCATCAAGCGATGAAATACCGCGCCTGTTGCCCTACTGGACACCAGACACAATCAAAGGAACACACCATGAGGGCCTTATTCATCAAGGAATTTCAAGAACTCAAACGTGACCGGCGCACGCTAGCCATGATCATCATGCTGCCACTGCTATTACTGCTAGTGTTCGGCTACGCCGCCAACTTCTCCGTTGACCACATCAACGTCAAAGTCATCGGCCCCCAGGCCAGCTCAACTATCAGCTATCTAAAATCCCTACCGGGAGCCGACAAATTCAACTTTACGGCTGACACTTCAGCCCCTGCCACCCCCACCCAGGCCCAAAAGCTACTGCGCTCGCCCAGCGGCGACGTCGTCGTTATCCCCAAAGCCAACTCGGGCACCTTAAGCCAGCGGGTAGATGTCTACCTAAACGGCGCCAAGCTGTTTACCGCCCAAAGCGCCAAGGCCGACCTGGTGCAAATGCAGGCCACCGACATGCGCGCCCAGCTAAAACAGCTTTCCAGCGCCGCTACCCAAGCCCAGCAAAGCGCGCAGGGGCTACGCACTAACCCAGCCCAAGCCGCTAAAGCCGCTCAAGCCGCTAAGGAGCAAGGTCAAAAGCTCCAGGCCCTAGCCAAGCAAGCTCAGGAAACTAACACCAACTGGATCAAGGTGGAGTTCAACCCTGACCTAAAAACCTCTTGGGTGATGATTCCTGGTCTAATCGGCCTGGTGATGGCGGTTATTGGCACCCTGATCACCTCTATTGGTATGGTGCGTGAACGCGAGGCCGGCACCCTGGAGCAGCTGGCGGTTATGCCAATTAAGGCTCGCTCAATTATTGCTGGCAAAATTTCGCCTTACTTTATGCTGGCGGTAGTGGATATGAGCGCGGTGGCACTAGCAGGTGTGTACCTATTCGATATTCCATTCAACGGGCAGCTGTGGCTATTTGCACTGGCCGGGGTGCTGTTCCTGGGTGTGGTGTTAGGGCTAGGCGTGCTGATCTCCACGGTTTCACAAACCACAGCGCAGGCAGTGCAAATGGCGATTATGACCATCATTCCCCAGACGTTGCTTTCGGGCCTGGTTTTCCCGCTCGAATCCATGGCCACCTGGGTGCGCTGCATCGGTTATCTACTGCCGCTGACCTGGTTTGTGCAGGTTTCACGTGGAGTAATGCTTAACGGTTCCAACGCTGGGCAGTTGTGGCTGCCGCTTAGCATTATGGCGTTGCAATGCGTGGTGCTCTTTGGGGCAGCTACGGCGCGCCTGACTCGTTCGCTGCGCAGTATTTAAGGGGCTAGCCGTGATTAGTTTTGAAAATGCACGTTGCGCAGGCCTGGAAAGCACGGACCTTAGTTTTGCGCCCGCTAGCGTCAGCAGCATTATTGGCGACGGCGCTAGCGCCAAGGATGCGATCTTAGCGCTACTTAACCACCGTCGTCGCCCCAGCCAAGGTAAGGTCAGCGCCCTGCCCGAGTCCACCCAGATTGGCTATATGCCTAGCGATTCGGGTACCTGGCCTAATTTGAGCGTGGCCGAGAACTTACGTTTTGTGGCAAAAATTTTTGGTCACTACGACGACGCCCGCGCCCAGCAGCTGTTAAAGGCAGCTGACCTGGATCGTTTCACTGGCCGCCTGGCCCGTAACCTCTCTGGTGGGATGCGTAAAAAGTTAGGCGTGATTATGGCGGCCCTGCCCGAGCCGAAGCTGCTGGTACTAGATGAGCCCACTACTGGGGTTGATCCTGACTCACGTACAGCTATTTTGGCTTTAATTAAGGCTGAAGCTGCCCGTGGCGCCACGGTGGTGGTAGCCACCACCTATATTGATGAGGCGGAAGACTCTAGCCAAATTATTTTGACTTTGGGCTCACGTGTGATGACCACTGGCACTAGTGAGCAGCTAATTGCCTGCGCTCCCCAGCTTGATGAGCAAACCGTGGCCAACTTGGGCGAGCCTTGGCAGCGCAGCGCGCCGCTAGAGCGAGCCTGTATTGCCTGGCAGATTTCCACCCAAAGCGGCTCCGATTGGAAAGGTTTTAGCACAGAGCTAGGACAAGCTAGCGACTCAGCCCCCGCACAGCCCGCCAGCTCAACCCAGGCAGGCAGCGGCAAGTCAGCAACGGCCCCCTCCCCCAAAGCGCAGGATTTGATTAGTGTGCAGGAACTGCGCAAACGCTTTGGCGATTTTGAGGCTCTTAAAGGCGTGTCTTTTGCTGTCTCGCCGGGTGAAATTGTTGGTTTAATTGGCGCTAATGGCGCCGGTAAATCCACCAGTATGCGCATTATTTTGGGTCTCGAAGCAGCCTCTTCTGGCCAGGTTAGCGTGCTAGGCCAACGCCCCGGTAGCTTGCAGGCGCGCAAGCTTTTAGGGTACGTGCCTCAGTTTGTGGGTTTGGCGCCATCATTGAGCGCAAGTGAAAACTTGATTTTCAATGCGCGCCAGTATCAGTGCCAGGTCCCCACCCAGGTGGGCCGGTGGGCCAGCAGTTTTGGTGCCAGCCCAGTAGCTAACTTGTCACTGTCTACTAGGCGCATGTTGGCCTGTATGAACGCCACTATGCACGCTCCGCAGCTGCTGATTATGGATGAGCCTACCTCCGGCATGGATCCGCTAGCCCGACTGCGGCTTTGGCAGTATCTGCGTCAGTTGGCCTCCAGTGGGGTGGGGATTTTGATTTCCACCCACTACTCCTCTGAGGCGGCCCAGTGCGATCGGGTGGTACGTATGCGTGCCGGCCAGGTTATTTAGGGCTCGACGGCGCCAGTGCCAGCAGTAGTCGGCAGCTAGAGCTAAGTGTGCGGCTAGAGCTAGCTACGTGGCGCCGTCGCGCCTTACTGAAGCAAACTGAGGTGAGAAGAGGCGTTAGCGTGCAGGTTAAAGCCACTGGCAGGCAGCAACCCCCAAGGAATCAGGGCCGGGCTGGTGCGGGCCGAAAGCTGTACCTGCACCTTGTCTGCCTGCACACTTAAACCACTAAGGCTAACTGAGCTAAGGCGCGAACCAGCCAAAGGGCCATTAGGGTCACTGCCTTGCTGTGCCACGCACGAGCTGGCTGTTTTTTGGGCGGCAAGCGCATCTAACTGCCCCTCACTGCCAACTTCACGAGCCGCTAAGGCCACGCAGTTGTCAGCCAGGTAGGTTAGGCGTTTAAGGTCAAGGTAAATCGCAGTGGCAGTAGCCAAAATCAGGATCAAAGCCAGCACCACTGCCCCTACCCCAATTCCTAGCAGCATGGTGCTGCCGGACTGGCTCGCGCAGTCCCGGCGCATCCGAGGGAGTACTTGACAGCGTAAAGTACGCATTATTTAGTCCCTTTCCAGCCGCGTGTATCAGCTACTTGCACCTGCCTAGTGGCGTTTAAACTCACCGGCGCTAGGCCCTGACCTGCCCGGCCAGTTCCTGGCAGGGCCACTTTGGCGCTAATCGAAATGCTCACGCGTCCATCGCTACAACCTGGGCTAAGGCAGCTAATGTGCATGGCTTGGCGGGCATCAGCCTGCACATCTTGATCATCCAAGGCTAGTTGGGCGGCGGTGTAGGCCTGCGAAACCTGTTCCGGGGTGCGTGCGTGCATAGCCACCTGACCAGCTGCCTGCACCGCCGACTCTAAAGCCAGCGCCGTGGCCTGCAGATACGACAGGTAAATAATGAAATACACCAGTGGGATCACGATTATGGCGGTCCAACCAATAAATTCCACTGTGGCACTACCGCGTTGAAAATCTAGCTTGCGCATGTAGGCCCCTAACGCTGATAGCTACGTTGATCAACCGCATGGCCGCGCACCACCACGCTACCTGTGGGTGACCACAGACCAATCACCGGCAAAGGGGCACTGACCTGCACCTGTACCAGCAACACTGAGCCGCGTTGCAGGTGAGAAACCTCAGATTTAGTCGGATAGTTGGCACGCAAAGCCCCATGGCACAGCTGCTGCACGCGCGCATTGGCTTCAGCGTCACTGGCACCCACCAACGCAGCGTGACGGGCGGCGTCGGAGGCGGCGTCGGCCAAAATATTGCGCACGTACAGGCTAAGCGTCAGCTGTAGCAAGGCCGCAGTTACCGCCATGACCAGCACCGCCACTAGCGACCATTCCACCAGCACCGAGCCTGCCTGGTTAGAGTGCACCACCTGGTTAGAGTGCACCACCTGGTTAGAGTGCACTACCCGGTTAGAGCCGCCCTGGTTAGCGCGCACTTGGCGCAGCCGGAAAGCCTGGCACGCCCGGTAAACCGGATGTAGCCCGAAAACCTGGCGCAGCCGGGCGCTAACCCATGCCAGCGACTTTAGAGATGGCATTGTTGAACACTTCCACAAGTACCTTGCCGGCAACAGTCCACAACGCCACCACCAAACCGGCGCTCATCAAGGTGACCAGCACCCATCCGGGCACATCACCGCGCTGGGAGCCAACGGCCCCACGCAGCGCACGCAGCTTTGAGGCAGCCTTAACCACCATGTTTTTCATCAGTCATTCTCCTTTGAATTTCTTTATGGGTACGCCCGCCCCGCCTTGAGACGGGCGCAAATTTCACAGCTTAAAGTGCAACACCGCCAATCCCGGGTAGAGCGCAAACACCACCGTTACCGGCAGCACTAGGAAAACCACCGGCACCATTTGGGCGATTTCTTTACGCCCGCCCTCCTCCATCAAGGCACGGCGGGCAGCTTCACGCGCGTCATAGGCTTGGGCGCGCAACACCTCAGCCATAGGCGTGCCGCGTTCAATAGCCACAATCATGGCCTGGCAAAAGCGGCTCAGGGCCGGCAACTGATTGCGTTCAGACAGATCCTCCAGGGCCACAGCCAAACGGCTACCGGCACGCATCTGCGACAAGGTGGCTTGCAGCTGGTCATGCATAGGCCCGCTGGACTGCATACATACGCGCTCAATCGCGTTTTGCGGACTCAGCCCCGCCCCCACCGCCAGGGCCAGCAGCTCCACCGTGTCAGGCAACTGATCCACCAGCTGCTTTTGGTAGCGGCGCACTTTAACGCTCAGGTACCAGTCACGCGCAGACAGTCCGCCAACGGCTGCGATCAACGCCAACATCACTACCCCCAGCGGGGCCACATGGGTGAAACGGCTCGCCCCCACCCCAAAGGCGATGGTGGCCACCAGGGCGGCCACGGCGCAGGCCAGCTGTTGCAGGCGAAAATCCTCCACGCTTAGGGGACTGTTAATGCGGTTTAGCCGACGACGCACCGAACCAGAGGAGGAGCCGGTATTTTCTACCGCCCGCCCCATCTGTGCCACCAGGGCCCCCATGAAGGAACTGAAAGAACGCGAATTTTCCGCGCTAACGTTACGTTTACGCAGATGCACATAGGGCTCCACGCGGCTAGCCAAGGTAGGTGGGGAAGGGAAAAGGGCGCGGTAAATCAGCCACACCCCGCTAGAACCCAAGGCGCAGATAACAAAACCCAGTGCAGTTACTTGTCGCATCATCACCGCACCCGCTGTTCTTCATGCAAACGCCCCAGGCGTAGCATCAGCCAGTAGGCTCCCGCGCAGGTAAGCGCCCCAATCAGTAGCACCAGGGCACCTTGGCGGGTGGCGTAGGCGCTGGCGGCACTGGGTTTGGTGGAAAGTAGCAGCAGCACAATCCAGGGCGCAGCCACGGCCACCTTAGCGCCGTTAACTGTCCAAGATTGGCGGGCTTCCAGCTCGCCGCGCGTGTGTAAATCGGCGCGCAGCATTTGCGAAAGTGACTGTAGTACCTGGTAAAGATCATTGCCACCCACCTCATGAGCCAGTGCCAGGGCTTGGGCAATGCGGTCAGCTACCGGGTCTGCGCTGCGACGCTTGAAAGCTTCCAGCGAGTTTTCAAAGCTGGAGGAAACCGCATAGTCCACTGCGAAGGCAGCAAATTCGCCGCGTAGCTGCACCGGGCCATGCTCAGCTAAGTTAGCTAGGGCTTCGGGCAGGCTTAACCCGGCGCGGATAGAAGAAACTAGGGTGTCAATTGCGTCTGGCCACAGAGTGCGCAGCTCAGTGCGGTGTTTGCGGGCCCTGGAGTTAATCCAAACCACCGGCATGATCAAGGTGATTAGCGCGAACGCTAAAGCAATCGGCCAAGCTCCACTGACACCTAAAAAGACCAGGCCTACCACCAGCGCCCCCACCAGGCAGCCTGCACTAAAAGCAGCTGGCGAGGTTTTACCTACCCCGGCTTGACGCAAGTTGCGTTCCATGGCTTCGTTTAGGCGCGTTAGTCGTGGATTAGGTTCCGAGGTGCACGCGGCCAGAATGCTTAAACACCCCAGCGCAAATATCAGGCCTATGACTATCCCCATGGGCGCTCCTGTCGCAGTAGCTCGCTTAGGTCAAAACCGGCGCGGCTAAAGCGCTGTGCATCAGGCGCCCCTAGCCCCCGACGCAGCACGCCGTCGCTATCGGTTTTATAGACACTGGCAAGCTCTATCACACCATTCTCAACGCGACCTGAAAGTGAAGCGATTTCTTCTACGCGCCGCCTGCCGCTGCGATCCTGGTTTAAATGCACCACCAAATCCACGCAGCTGGCCACTGTGGGCACAACGAATGCGGCAGAGACGTTTTCGCCAGCCAGCAGCGGCAAAGTGCATAGTTTCACCACGGCTTCACGCGCAGAATTAGCGTGAATTGTGGACATTGAGGGCAGCCCCGAGTTCATGGCGATCAGCAAATCCAGGGCTTCAGCTTCACGCACCTCGCCGATAAGCAACCGGTTGGGGCGCATACGTAAAGATTCTTTAATTAGACGCCGCAGTGGAATTTCACCGCGATCTTCAATATTGGCGCTGCGCGTTTGCATAGCCACACAGTCGCGGTTACGCAGCCCCAGCTCAAAGACTTCTTCGCAGGTCACCACCCGTTCTTGGGGTGGAATGGCGGCCGCCAGGGCCCGCACCATAGTGGTTTTTCCGGCTTGCGTGGCCCCTGAAACCACCACATTTAAACCCACAGCCACAGCGGCGTCGAGAAAGCGGGCAGATGCGGCGGTTAAAGAACCCAAGCGCACCAGGTCAGCTGTGCGCGCCACTTTAGCTACGTGTTTGCGGATATTTACCGCCCATTTACCTGCGGTGATAGGTGGGATCACTACGTGCAGACGTTCGCCGCCGCGCAGTTGGGCGTCCACGAAGGGGCTAGACAGGTCTAGACGCCGTCCAGAGGCGCGCAGCAGACGCTCAATTATTTGCTCTAGTTCCTGGCTTTCGAGGATGGTGGTGGTTAGTTCGCTGCGTCCACCACGCGAAATAAACACCTGGCCGGGGCCGTTAACCCAAACTTCTTCAATGGAATCGTCGTCCAGGTAGCCTTGCAGCACCCCGGCGCCGGTCAGTTCGGCGCGGATTTGGCGGGAAAGCTGGTCTAAATCAACATCGCTGGGTACCAGCCCGGCATCTGCGCGCGCTACGTATTCTTCACGCACGTAGTTGATGATGTTATTGAGCTCGACGCCGTCTTTGAGCGGGTCAATTCCGGCCCGGCGCACAGCTTTGCGTACCTGCGTACCAAAAAAGTCTGTTGCCACCTTGGCCCCTAACTTCCCGCTCGATACCCCTATGAGCTGGGTAAATACCTTTCCAATTCCAGATTAACGCGCCCTTTAGTTTCCTGCATCACTTTTTTTGAACTTTGTCCGATTGTGACTTGATTGTGTCTTTCTTAAGGTAAAGCATGTGGGCATTACTTGGTACTAAAGTCCTATTTTGTTGCTGCTTACTTCTTCGTCAACGACGACGGCGCCCACCTGGCACCCGCCCGGTCCAGCATTTGAGCCCACCCTGACACCCGCCCCGACCGGCGCTCACCCATCCACCCAACCGGTAATCACCGGGCACCCAAGCGTGTCCCCCACGGCGGCCCGCCCCCCGGCCCAGCGCTCGCCTACCCGGTACTAGCGACGGCGTCGAGCTTGCCACCAGGCGCCGTCAAGCTTGACCCCCAGGCGCCGTCGAGACCAAACTGTGCCGGCGGCGTCGGCCCTAGGACCCAGCAAACCAGCCCACCAGCCACGCTAGCAACAGGCGTATCACTGGGGCTTATTCCCCAAGCGGCGGCGCGGCAAGGGTGCAACCACTAAGCCGTGTTTTACGCTATAGGCATGTCTCGTGAGCGTTCCTACCTGAACCTGGCTGCGCTGGCGGTTGTTGCCGCCCCCAATGTGATCCCCGCGCGATTGGCCCTTCCCCAGCACCGAGACGCAGATCAGACCCTCACTGGACTGATTGACGTGCAAGGACGGCACTGGGAAGTAATCCACACCACCAACCCCACCATTGGCGCCGCACTGATTGCGGAGTCGCGGGTGCTTAAACAGATTGGCCGGCGTGTAGACGGTGGCTACGTGGACTTTGACGTGCCGCGCCCTGAAGGTGGGGTAACCCTTCCAGACAAGTCGTATGTGCAGGTCCGTAGCCACATCCCCGGCCACCCACTAGCGATTGAATCCCTGCGCCCTGGCCCCGGACTGGCTGCCGGCCTAGGACGCGCGCTAGCTCAGCTGCATGAAATTCCCCCCACCCTGATCGAAGAGGCCGGCCTGCCAGTGCTCACTGCCGCCGATGTGCGCAGCAACTGGCAGTCTTTATTCGACGACGCTGCCATGACCGGCAAGGTTGATTCCAACCTGTTGGCCCGCTGGGAGTCGGCGCTGGATGAGGATCTGTGGTGGCGCTTCCACCCCGTGGTAGTGCACGGTGACCTGGCCGAAGAGAACATCATTACCGGCGGCGGCTCAATTTTGGCTTTCAAAGGGCTAAGCCAAATGCGTGTAGGCGACCCGGCTGAGGATCTGGCCTGGGTTTATTCCAGCGCCCCGATTGACACTTTGGATGTGATCGAGGAAGCCTATGACCGTGGCCGCATTGAGGGCGTAGATAAATACCTGCGGTTGCGCGCAGAACTGGTCAGTGAGCTGAACCTGGCGCGTTGGCTGCTGCACGGGGTGCGTACCAAGGATGACGCAATCATTGATGAAGCTGTAGAAATGCTCGAAGACCTGGCCGAGCAGGTGGGCGACGAGCTATTTGTGGAGCGCTCAAGGCCCATGGCGGTGGTGGCTTCCAACGCTTCGCCGGATATTTCCCCTGATGACGACCATAGCTATGACAGTGCTTATAGTGACGACAGTGCTTATAGCGACGACGGCGATGACATGTCTGGCGACAGCACTTACAGCACTGATTACGACTCTGATGCCAAGACAGTTGGTAAAGAAGCTAATTACGACGACGCCGGGAACTATGCGAGTGCTGACAGTGCAGATGAATACCACACTGCGGATGAATACCACACTGCGGATGGCTACCACACTAATGCTGGGGGCCAAGACGAGTCTGGCTCTGGGACTAGGGCCGCTGAAGACTACTACGACGATTTAGATTACGAGTCCTACTCTGGCAGCTACGGTAGCTCTTCTGACCATGGCGAAGAAAAACAGCCGGAAGCTAAGAAGTCTGAGAAGCTCAGTGTTGGCGCTCTGGGTTCAAAACTTAGCGCTAGCTTTAGTTCGAGGTTCAGCGCTGGCACTTGGCGCGGGCGCGAACCCAGCACGGAGAGCAGCTCTACCTTGGATCTAAATACCGGGGACCGTAGCGCGCAAAGCACACAAGATACGGTGGAGCAAACCCCGGATGTTCACAGCCCCCTCATGGGGCTTAGCGCAGCTAGCCCAGATCTAGGTTTTAATACTTCAAGCCTGGGTATTGTGCGCAGCCCGTATAGTCCCTACAGCCCATACACGCCTGCAAGTGCGCAGATCGAAATCATCAGTGAAGAAAAGTTTACTGGCGGCGTCGACCTACTGGCCCAGCGGGAGAAGAGTGCTAAAAACCAGGCCTGGGCGCGGCGTCATACGGCCACACCAGACACAGCCACGGAGATCTACCGCATGGACACAGCGCCGATTGAAACTGAGGAGCGCTGAGCTTTCCGGCTCAGCATTTGATAACTGTGGGTCACATTTTGAAATGCCGCCCACAAATACTGACATTTCATCCCTTCCCTATAAAACCCCATGGAATTTTTATAGGGAAGGAATGATTTTGCCTGTGTTTGCCTGTGTTTGTCTGTGCCTGAGTTAGTGCTGAGCGCGCAGGGTTTCTAGGCGCTCCTTGAAGACATCTAGGCCAATGATTTGGCGCGGTCGCAGCTCATCAACGTGGCCGTCTTGTACATACACATAGGCCGCGCGCACCTGGCTGATATCCACGTTTTGGCTGGCTGCCCAGGCATGCACATACAGTGAAAGCTGATCTACCCGCACGCGCTGACCACCGGTTTTCCAGTCCACAATCAGCCACTGGGCGCGGCCTTTTTCAACTGCTTTAAACACGGCGTCAATACGGCAACGCACATTGAATCCAGCCAACCTAATTTCCTGGTCAATTTCGGTGGCGTAGGGACTATAGCCTCGCAGTATCTCCAGTTCAGCGACGTTATCAAGCCAGTCGTTAACCTGCTTGCGGTCAGCGGGGCTCAGGCGGTCACTGCCGGCTTCAGCTAACGAAAGCAAAGTGCCTTCACTGTTTAGACGCTGCGACATTTCCTCATGGAAGGCTGTACCTAACCGCGCTGCCTTGGAAGGTGGCGGCGGCAAGGGGCGACGTAAAGACATGATGAAGTCTTCTTTACCCACTTTGGCCATGGCCGTGGCAGCCAGGTGACTAGGCAAAACAATTTCCTGCCCGTTTTCTTGGCGGATTTGGCGCTCTTGCAGCAGCAGGCGGGCTTGGCGCCACCAATCATCAAGCTGCGGCGCTAAACCTTCCGGTATTTGTAAAGCCTCTTCGGAGCCAGCACCCTGGCAGCCGCCCGCCGCGCTGACTAGGGCAGCTGCGCGCAGCCGCAAACTCAGCCCAGCCTGCTTGCCCAGCACTGCTTGGCCCGGCCCAGCTTGACCCGGCGCAACGGCACTCAGCCCGGCGCCGTCATGAGCAGTCCCTTTACCAACACCTCCCCCATCTGCAGCGGCACCGCCAGCGCTTGCAGCGCCCCCACCTGCGCCAACGCCGTCAGGCCCTGCAACGCTAGGCTCTGCAACACCTGGCTCTTCCAGGCCGGCCAGGGCGTCGAGCTGGTGCGGCCATACAGACACCGAGCTTTGGTCTAAGGCGCGATTGCTTAAATCATCGTCGCGTTCATCATCTGCTAGGAACTGCACCATCTGTGAACGCTCTAGCTCTTTCAAAAACCGGCTGGTCATTTTCGGGGTTTTTGAAAGCGCCGCATAGTGGCTGGTGGTCAACAGCAGCTGGCTGCGGGCCCGGGTGTAGGCCACATAGGCCAGGCGCCGCTCCTCAGCCACTTCCCATTTACCAAGCTCACTGCGGTATTCCTCGCCGGCAGCCAAAATCGCATCTTTACCGGCCTGGGGGCTAAGCCCAATAAATGGGCACGGCGGCAGTGAGTCATAGTCGCGGCGCAGGGTGTGGGGGAACTCGCTCACCTGGGTGAGCCAGCTGTTTGCCAGCACCGTGTAGTCCTCTTTGGGGCGGCTACGGTAACTGGGGAAATTAGCCTCCACCAGGCCGGGAACCACCACTATGTCCCATTCCAAACCTTTGGAGGCGTGCACGGTTAGCACTTGCACCGCGCCGGGGGCGGGCTCAACTTCAGGTAGTTCCAGCCCGCGTTCTTGGTCTTGGGCCGCGTTTAGCCAGCCTAAGAACACTTGCGCCCCAGCTTCAGGGTTTTGGGATTTGAACGACGTCGCCTGGGCTCGCAGCGCTGCTAGCGCCCGCGCCCCCACCTCATTTACATCCACGCGCGCAGCAGCTTCAACATCCAACCCCAGGGCGCGCTCAGCCCAGGAGATGAAGTCCACCAGTTCCAAGTTGGCGGCCCCATTAGCTTCTTGCAGTATGCGCCCTAGGCGTTTGGCTTGGTATAGGCCCGCCGGTGACAGCGCGCAGGCATATTTTTTGCAGAAAGCTTCAAATGCCCCAAAGTTAACCACTATCTCGCTTAGGGCCTCAGCTAGCAGCGGCTCAGCGCTACTTTGCCCAGCGCTGGCGCGGGCGTTAACCAGTTCGCGGGCAAAGCTCCACACCACGTCTAGATCGGCGGCGTCGATCCCTACCAGGTCAATTAGCCGCATTAAGCGGTCGGCGCTGGTGGGGTCTAAAGCCACGCTCATCAGGGCGCGCACGTCAGCCACTTCGGGCACATCTAGCAGGCCACCTAAACCCACTACCTCTACCGGGATACCGCGCTCAATCATGGCGGCCACGATTGGGGTGAATTGGCTGCGGGTGCGGCATAGCACCGCCATGGATTTGCTTGGAGACCAACGCTGGGCCAGGAATTTGGCGATCAGCTCAGCTTCAGCCAGGCCATCTTGCACTCTGGCAGCCCACACTTTGCCGCGCTCATCGCCCACCCCGGGGCGTTTAACCAGTTTTTCTACTTTCACCTGACCACTGGCACGCAGCGGGTCACTGATGCGGTTGGCTGCCTGCAAGATTTGTGGATCGTTACGCCAGGCAGTGGATAGCTGCAGCACCGGGCCGGCGCCGTTGCTGAAGTGGCGGTGGAACTGGCCTAGCGCCGCTGAGCTGGCGCCGCGCCAACCATAAATAGCCTGGTTGGGGTCACCTACGGCCACCACTCCGCACCCGGCAAATAGGCTGGAGAGCAAAATGGTTTGCGCCACCGAGGTGTCTTGGAACTCATCTAGCAGCACCGCTTTGAAGCGGTCACGGTATTGAGCGATTACGCGCGGCCCCACCCGCTCATCAGTAACGATCCGGCAGGCCAGCGCCACCTGGTCGCCAAAGTCCACCAGTGAGTTTTCACGTTTGTAGTCAATGTAGCGCTCCACCAGATCCAGCACTTGGATACGTTTGGTCATGGCTGGCAGGCTTTTGGCGTCAATCGCTTTGGCTGCCCCGCGCACTGAGCGCAGGTCTTTTAGGTTTTGGCTCAGATCTGCCATCAGTTCGCGGGCTTCATCTACGCTAAGTAAGTTTTCGTTAAGCGAGTTGGCTACCTGCAGGGCTAGTTCGGTGGCTGAATCTAGGGAACTGAAGGGTTCTTCAAATTCTTGACCCCAGTTTTCCATCAGCTCATACATGATCTGCCAGGAGCTGGCGGGGGTCAGTACGGCGGTATCGGTTTCCAGGCCTACTTCTAGGCCCCATTCGCGCACTAGGGCCCCGGCGAAGGAGTTGTAGGTGGCTACGGTGGCCTCCCCCGCCACCGCTGTGAGCTCTTGGCCCTGGCCGCTACTTGACGGTGTCCAGCCAGGATAGCGGTACAGCTGCCCAAGCCGGTTTTCGATGCGTTCGCGCAGTTCATGGGTAGCTTTACGGGTGAAGGTAAGACCTAGAACTTGACTGGGGTCCACCTGCCCCGTGGCCACCAGATAGGTTACGCGCGCACTCATGGTGGCGGTTTTACCTGAGCCGGCCCCGGCCACCACCAAAGTTGGTTTTAGGGGCGCGGTAATTACCTTCTCTTGCTGATCAGTGGGCATATGCTTTTCACCCAACGCCGTAAATAGCTGATCAGGGGTTAAGCGTTGCGGCGGCGCCGGTAGGGCTAGGAATTGGGCCCCGGCTGCTGGTTTTGGTGCGCTCATAGGTAGTTCCGATCGCTTAGGGCGGGGCAGAAATCTTGGTAGGCGCAGTGGCGGCAATGTTCGCCGGTGCGCGCCTGATAGCTGGGCCCTAAACTGTCGCGGGCGGCGGCGCTGATCAGGTCCGTGTCCCAGCCTTGGCCAGTTTCTAGGTAGTCACTGGGGGCTAATTCGCGCGAGCCGGGATAGGTTAAAGCATCCACCTGGGCTTTTTTGTTTTCTTTACCCAGCATGATGAGCGCCCCACCGTGCACGTTTTCGCCGCACGCCTGCAGGGCTACACGGTAAGTGGCCAGCTGAGCGTTGGTTTGGGCGCCGGCAGAGTCCACACTGGCGCCGGTTTTAAAGTCGATTACGTCTATGCCTTGACTGGTGTGTTCTAGGCGGTCTGCGCGCCCGGAAATTTTGATTTTAAGCGGGGCGCCATCCACTTCTAGTTCCACCTGAGCGCGCACTGGGCACTCCACTTCTACCTGCATGTTTGCGGGACTGTTGGCCAGGTAAAGGGCCAGGTTTTCCACCATTTTCTCTACCCGCTGGTTTTCTTGGCGCCCATACCAACCCCCGGGTAGCTGTAGGCTGGAGCGTTCACGATAGAACAGGTCTAGTAGCTGTTCGCGGCTCAGCCCATGTTCTTGACCTTGCTGGGCCAGCCAGTGGATTAGCGCCCCGATCTGCTGGGCGCTGGAGCTTGCCGGCGAGCCCCCGTGGCGTTGCAGGTACCAGCGCAGCGGGCAGGTTTCAATGTTTTCCACGTCTGAGGGTGAGAGCCTAGCCCCGCGTTGGCGGGCTTGGTTTACGCGCTGGGCTTGCAATTGTTTAAGGGCGACGACGGCGTGGGTGGCCACCTGCGTGCCCAGGCAGTCTTGGCTCTCTAGCTGGGCAGGCAGCTCGGTGAGGAATTGACTGGCCCCAGCGATCCCCAGCCAGCTGCGTGGATCGGCTCCGGGCACCCCACGCTGGGCCAGGGCGGCTAGTAGCGCAGCGATTTGTGGGGCCTGGGCGCCGTCGTTGCGTTTTAAATCAAGCATTAGTTGCCGACGTAGCGTAGCTACCAGGCCGCGCAGAGTGTAGGCACCGCCGGGCTGGATTGGTTCAACCGGAACACCGCTTTGACGACTTAGGTAGTTAAAGAAACTGGAGGGGCCCTGCTCACCGCCGTTAACTGCCCCTAACCACAGCTGGCTGTTGGCCCGCGACATGGCGGCCACCAACAGCCGCATCTCGTCACTGCAAATCTGGGCACGGGCTTGCGCCAGGGCTTGGGGGTCCGAGCCGGCAGTTAAACTAGCTAAGTTGACACTGTCAGCTATGCGCTGGGAGATGATGTCGGTTAGTAAACCGGTTTGGGTGAGGCTGTCACGCAAACGCAGGTTAGGCCACACGCCGTCGTCGATACCTAAAACCGCCACAAACTCCCACTGACGCCCCGCGCAGGCCGCCACCGTCAGCACCGAAACACCCTGTGGACGCGCCCCTAGAGCCGCCACCGAGTCTGAGGCCACCTGCTGGGCCTCTAGCTCATCAAGGAACTGAAGGCCGGAGGCTGAGGGGTTGCGTTCACTCCACACCTCTAGACGTTTAAACAGGGAGATAACCACGTCCAGATCATGATCGGCGCGTTGGCGCAGCAGCGAGTCGGCCTCAAGATCTAGGGCCAGTTGACGCCAGTATTGGGCTTTGCCACTGGCCTGCCAGGCCCCCCACACCAGGGCCTCTAGCCCTTCGCTGCGTTCTTTAGCCAGGGCCTCATTAATGGCTTGGGCTACTTTAGCTTTGGCTGCCAAGGTGGGGGCTGCTTCTAGCTGGTCAAACAGCTCAGTGTCGCTAAGCACTCGGGTGCTTAAGTGATCTGGGCTCTCCCCCAAAATACGTCGCAGCCTACGTAGCTCAATGGCACTAAAGCCCACCAGGGGACTTAGTAGCAGGGCGCGGGCTGCTTCTTCTTGCACCACCGGCACGCCCAGTAGCTGCTCTAGGGCGGCGCGGGCGCAGTCAAGTAGGGCCTTCGCAGCTGGTTCACTGCGCAGCAGTAGGGCAGGGGTGTCTGGGGCTAGGGGTACTCCGCCTCGACGTAGTTCTTGACGGATCAACTCCACCGAGCTGCTTTGGCGCACAATCACCGCCATCTGCCCCCAGGCCAGGCCTTGCTCTAGATGCAGTGAGCGCATATGTGCGGCCACGGCACCCACCTGGACAGTGTCATCTGGGGCTATTTTGAAGCACACGCTTTGGCTGTTTTGCGCCAAATGCTGGTAGTTGGGGCGGCGTTGGCTGATGCATCCGGCTACCTGTACTTGCTGCACGGCCAGTTCAATTAGCGCAGCGATTTGGCGTGAGCCGCGATGTACTTGCGGCAGGGTTAGGGCGACGGCGTCAAAGTCTCGTGCGGCGCTGGCCAGCATTAGTGGGTCACCGCCACGGAAGGTTTCAACCGCCTCGTCGGGGTTGCCTAACACCACTATTTGGGTGCTGCGTCCGTCCTTGTGCTCGACGTCGCCGGGGCTACTCACGCCGACGCCGCCAGGCTCCCTCACACCAGTAGCGTCACCAGATCCATTCACACTGCCGCGGCTGCCAGGTCCTTGCGCGCCACTGGCGCCACCGAGGCCAGCGCTTGGCATCTGGCCAGCCGACCAGCCTTGTCCCTCAGCCTCGCCAAGGTTTAGGGCAGCTAAAGCGTGCAGTAGGCGGGCGGTGGCCGCCGTGCAGTCTTGGTAGTCGTCTACCACCACCAGATCTGGCAGCTGTGGTGGGGCGGTTACATCGGCTTGATACCAATGTTCTAGCGCATATAGGGCCCGATCTTGCAGGCGGGCGGTGTCTAGTTTCAGTGCCATGGCCCGGTTGGCGGCGCTGATGTCACTTTGGCTGTCCCACAGTTTTAACAGTGGCGCCGCCTCACACCACAGCTGTACCTGGGCGGCCTGGCCCAGTTGCTCTAGCAACTGGTAGTCAACCCCCAGCTCACCGCAGCGCGAGAACAGGTTACGGATTTGGGCGCGAAAACCGCGTGTTTGGGTTACTTCAGCTGGTTGAGACCAGCTGACCTGGCCAATTAGCTGTTCTAGGGCGGCGTCCTCATCAGCACCCATCAGCAACACCGGGGCTGGCAGAGGTTGTAGGCGCTGGCTAAACCACTGGCTTAGGATGCGCAGCGCAAAAGCCGCCGGGGTAAACACGCGCGGGGTGTCCACCTGCACCGACGCCGCCGGACCGGTCTGGGCTGGGCTGGGCTGAGTTTGGGGTGACTGCGACGCCGCTTGGCCCTGGCGGTTAGCCAGCTGGGTTTGGGCTTGCACCAAATATGTGCGCAGTTGATCTGCACGCACGCGCGTGGGACTAAGCAACACTGCTTGACGCCCCTGCGCCACCGCCTGGGCCACCAGGGACACCGCTAAAGTAGTTTTGCCACTGCCCGGCGCCCCCAAAGCCACCAAATTTCGCCCTTCGCCAACTAGCTGGGAGGCTTTAGTGGTGAAAGCGTCTGGTTGTGGTAGCTCAAAGCGCTGCGATGGCGGCGTTAAGCAGAATTTGCTCATGTAACTATTGGAACACAGCTTATACACGCCAATTCGTGTATTTTTTGCATTGCAGTAGCATTATGTAAGTAAATTTCCCGCATTCCCTGCCGGCCCACTACTTCTTTACTAGGAGCTTTACATGCAGGTCACCATCGGCATCACCAACGTTGCGCGCGAGCTAACCTTCGAGACCAATGACAGCCAAGAGCGCGTACTTTCCACCATCAAGGCCGCTCAGGGCTCCCCCGCCGTTGTTCTCGACGACGACAAGGGCCGCAAGGTTTACGTGCCCACCTCAGCCATCGCCTACGTAGTGCTAGGTGAAAGCGAGCCGCGTCGCGTGGGCTTCGCCCTGTGATTCTTTAGGCGCCGCTAAGTAGCCACTCTTTAGCCGCCCCTAGGCGCCGCGACGCCAGCTAGAAGCGCGCACAAAACCCCACCGGCCTAGCCGGTGGGGTTTGTTTTTATGCAGATAGCCTCATACGCGCAGGCCCAGACCCCTCATGCGGGTGGCCGCCCCAGCAGACAGAGCATCGTGGTAGCCCTGGCGGGCGGCGTCGTCGGCAGCTAAACCCTTAAAACGTGCCAGCAAAGCGTGGAAAGTACCCACTTCCTCACCAACCACGCGCCGCCCCCACAGCCCCAAGCGGGCCGCCAGCTGCGGGTCAGAACCGGCTGCACCCAAAATGCTGGCAGAAGCAAAAGCATCCAGCTCACGGTGATCCAGATAGGGCGCCAGCTCAGAGGCCAGCGCCGGGGGCAGCAGCGAAACCGCGTGGGCCGCAAAGTCGCCCAGCAAACCCATACCCAAATAAGTCTTAAGCACGCGCTCAGGCCAGTCAGCCGGGCGAGTACGCTCATCGTAATCACCCAGCGCCCCCATAAACGGCTGCGCATTATCTAGCGCATCAACCCCCAGCTCACGGCTACGGGTAGAAACCGCCTTAAAATCCTGCGTGGTTTGGGCACTTAGCCGCATCAACGCGGCCCGCGTGACCATGTCGGGAGCCATATAAGCATCCTTGCCCAGGCGAATGGATTGCACCGATAAAGACCAGGTAACCAGCCCAGCCACCAAATTAAACGCGGGGGCCCCAGAGGCTGAAACATTAGAAGCAGTGTCCATGGCAACAGTTTAGTCAAAGCCGCTCACATTAGTGAGGCGCTGACGTGAACTACCCCATTTCCACTGCCATAAAGCCAAAAAAGCGCCTAAAGTTGAGGGCATATATGAGCGAGAACAATACTGACATTGAGGCCGTAGACACTGGCCTAATTAACTCCGCTGCCGCCACCGCTGTGCGCCCCGATGAGGTAGACGCAGACATCAGCGCCACCGCCGACAGTCTTGATTTAGAGACCAAAACTTTCGCCCAGTACGGCGTGGAAGAGGAAATCACCAAGGCCCTGGACGAACGCGGCATCACCCACCCCTTCCCGATCCAGGCATTAACCCTGCCGGTGGCGTTAGATGGGGCAGACATTATTGGTCAGGCCAAAACCGGTACCGGTAAAACCCTAGGCTTCGGCATCCCGCTACTAATGGACACCCTGGGCCCCGGCGAAGAAGGTTGGGATGAAGACCCAGCCGCCGGCAGCGCCCAGGCCCTGGTTATCCTGCCCACCCGTGAGCTGGCCAAGCAGGTGGCGGAAGAGCTCAGCGCCGCTGCCAAATACCGCACCGTGCGCATCGCCCAGGTTTATGGCGGGCGCGCCTATGAGCCCCAAATTGAGGCCATTAAAGCTGGTGCGGAGGTTATTGTGGGTACCCCCGGGCGCCTGCTAGACCTGATTAATCGCGGCATCTTGCGTCTAGACCACGTCACCACCGTGGTGCTTGATGAGGCCGACGAAATGCTTGACCTGGGTTTCTTGCCCGACGTGGAAAAGATCCTGGCCGCCACCCGCCCCGACCGCCAAACCATGCTCTTTAGCGCCACCATGCCGGCCGCAGTGATTGCCCTGGCTAGGCGCTACATGAACCAGCCCACCCATATTCGGGCCCAGGAAGATCCCGCAGACGACACCCTCACAGTGCGCAGCGTCTCCCAGTACGCCTACCGCGTGCACGCCATGAACAAGGTGGAGGTTATCTGCCGCATTTTGCAGGCCCGCGAGCGCGAAGGCTGCATTATTTTCTGCCGCACCAAGCGCACCGCCGACACGGTCACCCAGGAGCTGGCCAGGCAGGGTTTCGCCGTGGCCGCGCTGCATGGTGACTTGGGCCAGGGTGCCCGCGAGCAGGCCATGCGTGCCCTGCGTAACGGCAAGGTGGATGTGCTGGTAGCTACCGACGTGGCCGCCCGTGGTATCGACGTCGACGACGTCACCCACGTTATTAACTATGAGTGCCCCGAAGACGCCATGACCTATGTGCACCGCATCGGCCGCACTGGGCGCGCCGGCAAGCACGGCACGGCGGTCACCTTTGTGGATTGGGAGGACCTGCCGCGTTGGCGCCTGAACTGCAAGACACTTGGCTTGGAGTATAAGGAGCCGGTAGAGACCTACCACACCAGTCCTCACCTCTACAGTGACCTGGATATTCCTGAGAATGTGGGTAACCGCCTGCCGCGCTCGCAGCGTAAGCGTGAGGGTTTAAGCGCTGAATATATTGAGGATCTGGGCACCACTGGCTCTCGCTCTGCCGCCCGTTCTCGCGGCCGCTCTCGGGGTCGGGGCCGCGCTCACCGTAAGGCCGACGACGCCGTGCGCACTAAGCAGGCTAAGTCTCGTCGTCCCCGTAAGCGCACTCGCGGTGCTCGCCGCACTAAAGCTGAGTAAAACCAACTGGACAAAACCAGCTTGAAGCCGGCTAGAAGCCTGCCGGTTAAGCCTGCTAGCCAAGCCTGCTGGCCAAGCCAAAAAACTGGGTAACTTCTTAAAACCCACTGAGTGAGCTCTAAGGAGTACACTGGCTCAGGTAGGCTCCTTTAAACGCCGCAAACCCCCGTGCTCGGTTGAGCCGGGGGTTTGTTCTTGGCTTTTGCCGCCCGCGCAGCAGGGCCCACCGCTGAGGCTAGGCCCCGAACTGCTTTACGAAGGTCTCTACCGCGTCCACCATCATCTGCACCGCAATAGCTGCCAGCAGCAAACCGGCAATGCGGGTTAGCAGGGTAATGCCAGATTGCTTAAGAATCCGGTTAAGCACCGTGGAGAAGTGCAGGGTTAGCCAAATGATCACGTGTGACATCACGATAGCCACACCCACACTGATCCAACCGGCGGTGGAGCCAGAAGAATCAGCTGCCACCATGGCGGCCACAATCGCACCGGGCCCAGCCAGTAGGGGCGTACCTAGGGGCACTAGGGCTGCGTTAACCCCGCCGGTAGCGTCAGGGTCAGGATTTTCATCCATTTTGTCAGTAAGCAGCTCCAAGGCCACCAACAGTAGCAACAGACCACCAGATAGCTGCAAAGCAGGTACGCTAATGCCTAGAAATTCTAGAATGTAACGTCCAGCTAAAGCGAATACTAAAATTACGCCAAGGCTAACTAGCGTAGCTGTGCGGGCAGATTTTTTACGCTGCACATCAGACTGTTTGCCGGTTAGTGACAGGAAGATCGGGATGGCCCCCACCGGGTCTTGAATAACTACCAGCGTGGCTAGCGAGGTAGCAAACACATGGGGATCAAAGAACTGCACTATCCCTCCAAAATGGGTAGCAGACCCTGGTCCACAATGAGTTCGTAGAACTCTACTGGCATCAGGTTTTCACCTAAACGGTTGGGCTTACCAGCCCCGTGGTAGTCGCTTGAACCACTAATTCCCAGCCCCAGATCCTTAGCAAGACGCAGGGCTTGGGCGCGGGCGGCGTCGTCGTGATCGCGGTGGTAAACCTCAAGCCCAGCCAAACCAACCTCGGCCATGCGGGCAAATACCTCGTCAGGAATCAGGCGTTTGCTGCGGCTAGCGGCGCGTGGATGAGCCACCACCGGCACTCCCCCAGCTGCGCGCACCAGGGCGCAGGCTTTGACCGGGTCGGGGGCGTAACGCTCCACGGTGTAGGGAGAGCCGGCCTTAAGCGGGCCGGCAAAAACCTCGCTGCGGTCTTTAAAAGCCCCGGCGGCTACCAGCGCGTCAGCAATATGGGGGCGCCCCAAAGTGGCTCCGGCAGCTGCCTGGCCGACAACTTCCTCCCATGTGATGGGGTAGTCCTTGCTTAGCCGCTCAACCATGAGGCGGGCGCGCTCATGGCGGGCTTCATGCGAACGCCTAAGCTCGCGGTTTAGCGCCACATTGTCGGGGTCGTGTAGGTAAGAGAGCAGATGCAGGGTAATTCCCTGGTAGGAGCAGGAAATTTCCATGCCGCGCAGCAGTTTCAGGCTGGTACCTTCAATTGCTTGTGCGGCTTGGTGCCATCCATCTGTGGTGTCGTGGTCGGTCAACCCAATAACGTCCAGACCGCATTCGAGAGCGGAAGCGATTAACTGTTCTGGGGTTTGGGTGCCATCGGAAAAACTTGAATGAGTATGAGGATCAATGCGCACACTTGGATTGTATGGCCTAGGTGGCGCCGACGCCGTTAGGCTCACCCGGTTGTTAAGATGCCGGCCTTAGGAGTCTTGACGCCTCGCTGCCAGCGAGGTCCCAGCCACGCCGCCGGGGGTCTAGCGTTTAAACGGCTTAGGGCCCGGCACGTTAAACGGCTTAGGGTCCAGCGTTTAAACAGCTTAGGGCCCAGCGCGCCAAACGGCTTATGATGGCTTTATGACTGAGGAAAAATCCGCCGCTTCCAGCGACAACCAGACTTTAGCTGACCGTGGTAACAACCGTTCACGTCAGCCCGCCAACTCCGCTTTCCGCGAGTTCATTGGCTCTAACTGGGGCCCGCGCCCGGAAAACACGCAGGGTCGTAACGAGTCTGCTCCTTGGGCCGCTGCCCGCCGCGAGGCTTTGGGTAAGCTGTTCCCCAATAAGCGCCTAGTGATTCCTGCTGGCCCGCTTAAGGTCCGCAACAACGACTGCGATTACCGCTTCCGCCCGCACTCGGCTTTTGCTCACCTGACCGGTACCGGCACTGATTTTGAGCCCGACGCCGTGCTGGTGCTTGAGCCTATCCGCGACGGCGGCGAGGGCCCCACTCACACGGCTGTGCTTTACTTCCGTCCGCGCGCTTCGCGTTCAAGCGAAGAGTTTTATGGCGACCCGCGCTACGGCGAGCTGTGGGTGGGGGTGCGTCCTTCCCTGGAGGAGGTTGAGCACGCCACCGGTATTGCTTGCGCCCACATTGACTCTCTAGGTGACGCTCTAGCTAAGGATGCGGGCACGCTAGAACTGTGTGTGGTTAGCGAGGCTGACCCCAGCGTCACTGAGCTGGTTAACCAGGTACGCAGCCAAAACGGTGCAGTAGACGCCCAGGTTAACGCCGCTAACGACGCCAAGCTGCTAGAGGCTTTGGCTGAGCTACGTTTAATTAAGGACCAGTGGGAAATTGAGCAGCTGGAACTGGCTGTCTCGGTCACCAAGTCCGGTTTTGAAAAGCTGATTCGTTCCCTGCCGCGCGCCACTGAGCACTGGCGTGGTGAGCGTGTGCTGGAGGGTGCTTTTGGCGCCGTGGCCCGCGAAGAGGGTAACGGTCTGGGCTATGACACCATTGCCGCCTCCGGTAACCACGCCAACACGCTGCACTGGATCACTAATGACGGGCGCGTGCTTGAGTCTGACATGGTACTGGTTGACGCCGGCGCCGAGGTGGACTCGCTCTACACCGCTGACGTGACCCGTACCCTGCCGGTTTCGGGTACTTTCTCTGCGGCTCAGCGCAAGATTTATCAGGCAGTTCTCGACGCCGCCGACGCTTCTTTCGCTAAAGCTAACGAGCCCGGGGTGCGTTTCCGCGACCTGCACAATGCCGCCATGGAGGTTCTGGCTGAGCGTCTAGAGTCTTGGGGCTGCCTGCCTGAGGGCGTCACTGCTGCCCAGTCACTTTCGGCTGAGGGCCAGTACCACCGCCGCTGGATGGTGCACGGCACCAGCCACCACCTGGGTCTGGATGTGCACGACTGCGCCCAGGCACGGCGTGAAATGTACATGGATGCGCTGCTAGAGCCGGGCATGTGCTTCACCATTGAGCCGGGCCTGTACTTCCGCGCCGACGACCTGCAGGTACCTGAGGAGCTGCGCGGCCAGGCTGTGCGCATTGAGGACGACATTGTCATTGACCCTGATGGCAGCGCCCGTCGCATCACCGCCGACATTCCGCGTGAGACCGACGACGTCGAAAACTGGGTACGTTCTCTGCGCGGCTGATACGTAGTTAAGACCGGTGAAATTTAGCCATTAAAACTGTCTTTACTGGCTAATCTAGGTTTTGGGGTGGCACTTACTAAAGAGGTGCCACCCCAAAACTATTTGGTTTATTTAGCCGATCTTTTCACACTTTTGTGGTTAGCTCTGGCCACAGTTCGGGGGCTAACCTGAGGGCATGGAGGTTATGCGCACCCGTTCCGCAACCCGCGTCTACATCGCTCGTTTAGCCGGCACAGCGGTCTTTGACCCACTTGGTGATCAGGTAGGCAAAGTAGTTGACGTCGTCGTTTTAATTAACCTGCGCGCAGCTCCCCGTGCAGTGGGACTGGTAGTTGAGGTGCCCGGGCGCCGTCGAGTATTTGTGCCCCTTTCCCGCGTAACCGCCATGGAACCGGGGGCGGTAATTACTACCGGCGTGCTTAATATGCGTCGTTTCTCCCAGCGTTCACTAGAGACCCTGGTGGTGGGTGAGCTTTTAGATAAGCGCGTAACCCTGCGTGACGGGTCGGGCACCGTGGAAATTCGCGATGTGTGCATCGAAAAAGACCGCAACCATGACTGGAATGTGACGCGCCTATTTGTGCAGCGCCCGGTCACTGGGCGCCTGGGGCTCCGCAAAGGCGAGACTTTCACCGTTGAGGTGGGCGACGTCATTGGCCTGTCGCTGCGCCCCAATGAGCAGGGGGTTAGTGCGCTGCTGGCCACCATGGAGGATCTAAAGCCTGCTGACTTGGCTGATGCCTTGCATGAGCTACCCCCCACCCGCCGCCTTGAAGTGGCCACAGCCCTAACCGATGAGCGCCTAGCTGACGCCCTGGAGGAGCTTTCGGCTGAGGATTCGCTAGCTATTTTGTCTAAGCTTGAGGCCCCACGCGCCGCCGACGTTTTGGATGTTATGCAGCCTGACGACGCCGCCGACCTAGTCTCCGAGCTGCCCCTACCTAAAGCTGAAGCCCTGCTGGCCCTGATGGAGCCCGATGAGGCTGCCGACGTGCGCCGCCTGATGGCTTATGACGACTACACCGCAGGTGGTTTGATGACCACTGAACCTATTATTTTGCCTCCCGAGGCCACTGTGGCTACCTTCCTGGCCCACGCCCGTAAGGAGGAGGGCAGCCCGGCCCTGGCCACTATGGGTTTCGTGGCTCGTCCCCCACTAGAGTCGCCTACTGGCCGTTTTATTGGCGTGGTGCATTTACAGCGGGCCCTACGTGAGCCTCCCCAAACCCTGGTGGGCTCCATTATTGATCGGGATCTGGAATCAGTTTCCCCGGGTGACTCTATTGGTACGGTTACCCGTATTTTGGCTACCTATAACCTAACCGCCCTGGCTGTAGTAGATGATGCAGACCGCCTGGTGGGAGCCGTCAGCGTCGATGACGTTTTGGACCACCTCATGCCCGATGACTGGCGTGACGCTGACGATGACGTAACCGATGAGGCCATCGAAAAGAGTGCAAATGGCTGACTCTCTAGACACTCCCCTAGACCCTTCACAGCGCGGCTGGAAGCCGTGGCGGCGCGGCAGCGGCGATAAGGACGGTTTTGGCCGTTTTGCTGAGGCCACCGCCCGCTTTATGGGTTCACCCTCATTCGTGCTGTATATGACCATTTTCGTAACCGCCTGGATCGTTGCGAATGTGGCCCTAGCTAGCGTGGGTTATGCCTGGGATGAGTACCCATTCATCCTGCTTAACCTGGCTTTTTCTACTCAGGCTTCATATTCAGCGCCGCTGATTATGTTGGCACAGAACCGCCAAGATGACCGTGACCGCGTAACTGCTGAGCAAGACCGTCAGCGCGCCGAGCGCAACCTGGCTGACACTGAGTTTCTGACCCGCGAAATTGCGGCGCTACGTATCGCCATGAATGATGTGGCTACCCGTGACTTTGTACGTTCAGAGATGCGTGACTTACTAATGGAGATTGTGGCCGAGGAACGTAACCTGATCCAGGCCGCCGCCCAGCAGCAGGCAGAGTTTGCTCAGCGCCAGGCGCAGTTAGAGCAGCAGCATCAGTTAGATCAGCAGTGCCAACAGCAAGACAACCCTACTTCCAAGCGCGACTAGACGGCGTCTAGCAGCCCAGCTAACACCCTTTGAGGGCGGCAGCTTTTTCGCTGCTAGATATCTCAAATGTGATCTATGACCACACCGGTTCAATAGAGGTGTTAGCTGGGCTTTAGTATTAGCTCATGACACTACCCACCCAAGAGGCTATTGAGGCCGCTCTAGAGCGCGTCATTGATCCTGAAATTCGCCGCCCAGTTACGCAGCTGGGCATGGTGCGTTCTATTGATATTGCCGACGACGGCGCAGTTACTATCGGTTTGAACCTCACCGTGGCAGGTTGCCCGCTTAAAGACACCCTAACCGCTGACACCCAACGCGAGGTTGGCGCCGTCGCTGGCGTAACCAGTGTCAAGGTGGAGCTGGGGGTTATGAACGACGAGGAGCGTGCCGCCCTACGCACAAAGCTGCGCGGTGGCGTGGCCGAGCCCGAAATTCCTTTCACCAAGCCCGGCAACCTGACCCGCGTCTATGCGGTCACCTCCGGTAAGGGCGGCGTTGGTAAATCTTCTGTAACCGCTAACTTGGCTGCCGCCATGGCCGCCCAGGGGCTCAACGTTGGCGTGGTTGACGCCGATATTTACGGTTTCTCTATCCCCCGCATGTTGGGTGTGGACCACGTACCCACCCAGCTTGACGGCATGATTGTGCCCCCGGTTTCCCACGGGGTGAAGGTTATTTCTATCGGCATGTTTGTGGGCGAACACCAGCCAGTGGTGTGGCGTGGCCCGATGCTGCACCGCGCCGTGCAGCAGTTCCTCACCGACGTGTTCTGGGGCGATCTAGACGTGCTGTTGCTAGATCTACCTCCGGGAACCGGTGACGTAACCATTTCGGTGGCGCAGCTGCTACCTAACGCCGAGATTTTGGTGGTAACCACCCCGCAGGCGGCTGCCGCTGAGGTGGCTGAGCGCACTGGCCTGATTGCCAGCCAAACCAAGCAGAAGGTGGTTGGGGTAATCGAGAACATGTCCTACATTGAGCAGCCCGACGGCACCACCCTAGAGATTTTCGGTTCCGGCGGGGGCGCCCAGGTGGCCGCTAACCTGAGCCGCGAGCTGGGTTATGAGGTGCCAGTGCTAGCACAGCTGCCGTTGGATATTAATGTGCGTGAGGGCTCTGACTGTGGGGTGCCGGCTTCTATTGCCGACGACGGCCGCCCCGCCGCTGGCTCTAGCGCTGCCCAGGGCCTAGCTGGGGTGGCGCGCAAGCTCGGTCACCGCGCACGCGGCCTGGCTGGCCGTAGCCTAGGCGTCAGCCCAGTTTAAGCGCGCCGGCGCCTTAATCTGCGCTTTAAACCGCGCCTTTAAACCGGCGTCTTTAACAAATGCGTTTTTAACGAACGCGCTTTAGCAAACCAAACATTTACCAAACTGTGGGGGCCGCTTGCAATGCAAGCGGCCCCCACGTCTAATTCGGTCTAACCAGTCTTGAGCCTAACCAGTTTCGGCCCTAACCAGTTTTGGCTCTAATTAGGTCTAATCAGTTTGGGTCTCTAGCCGGGTTTGGCTATCTAGCTGAGTTTGACGCTAACTAGCAAGCCGTCGCCCACTGGCAGGATATTGGTCAGCAGCTGCTCGTGAGCGATAAGTTCACGCCCCAGTTGACGCATGATTACGGTTTGCGGATCGCGACGGGCCGGGTCAGCCACATTGTCGTTCCATAGCGCGCGCGTGATGGCTAGGATGCCGCCTACGCGCAGCATACGTAGCGCCATGTTGACTAGGTTGGCGCTTTCGCTAGGACCGCAGTCCAGTACCACCATGTCGTAAGAGTTGGCGGCCATACGCGGCATCACGTCGCTGGCGCGTCCGTTAATCATGCGGAAACGCGAAGCTTGGTAACCGGCATTCATAAACATGCGCCTAGCTTGGCGATGTAGTTCAGCCTCCAGATCAATGGTGGTTAGTACGCCGTCGGAACCCATGCCTGAAAGCAACCACAAGCCTGAGACTCCAACCCCGGTACCAACCTCAGCTACAGCTTTGGCTCGCGAGACGGCTGCCAGCATACGCAGCGCTGCACCTGTACCGCTGGAGACCGGGGTGGCCCCCAGTTCAGTGCCGCGCAGACGGGCCAACGTCAGCACCTCGTCTTCGAAAGCCTGCTCCTCGGTATAGACCCAGGTGAGGTTTTTATCAGCACGCAACAGATACTCCTGGCATATGACGGGTGGGAACAGCGCTTACATAGTATCGCCTTAAGGAAGAAAATATGGCCAACTAGCTCACCAGGTGGGCAAGGCCATCATTCCTAGGGCATAAATTGGCCCCGGTTAGGCGCCGCAGCTGCATAGGGGAATTTATACTAAGAGACGTGTTTGGTATTAGCGGTGGCGAGTTCCTAGTAATCCTGCTGGTGATCATGGTGGTGATCGGCCCCTCCCGGCTGCCTGAATACACGCGTACTTTCGCCCAGTTTGTGCGTAAAGCCCGCGTGAGCTTGGAGGGCGCTAAGGCTTCGGTACGCGAGGAGCTAGGCCCAGAGTTGTCAGATCTGAAGCTGGCTGATTTTGACCCGCGCAATTACGACCCGCGCAAAATTGTGCGTGACGTTATGGGTGAGGATCTTGAGGCCATTAAGCGTGATCTAAGCAATCCGCTTGAGGCCCTTAAAGAAACTGTCACTGACACGGTTTCTGTAGCCGACGACGTCGCTGTTAGCGGCCGCGATGCCCTACAGTCCCAGCCTGGGCAAGCTCCCCTGGCTGAGCCCACTGATTCCTCCACGGAGCCTGCTGTCTCCTCCACTGACTCTAGCCAGGCTGACGCTGAACAGGCCACTGCGGCTGACACTGACGCTGAACAGGCCAGCGCCGACGCTAGCGCACAGGCTACTGACGCAGCCAGCGCTGAGACCGATTTCGCCCCAGCCACTACTGCTGGCGCCGACAGCGGCGATTTTGATGACACTGCCTACATAAACCCGCCCGACTCGGTCACTAGTGCCCAAGTAGACACCGACAACTCCGCTAACGCACTCAACCAGGCACTAGAGGGCCAGAGTCTTGATGATGAGCCTAGCGATGCTGACAGCGAGGCTTCAACCAACGCTGACGCCCCAGCGGACACCGCCCCCACTGCGCAGGCCATAGACGCTGCCGCAGCCAATATCGCCCTAGCTCCCCTAACCGATGCTGATGCGGCCCTGCTAGCGCAGCTACGTAGCCAGGTGGAGCTAAGCCCGCGCGACATTTTACGGGCCGCTAACGCCGCCAAACGCCCTGCCCCGGCCGCAGCCGGCGTCGAGCTTTAAACTACGCAAAATTGGCTTAAAAGCGCCATTTAAAGCAAAAGGGTCACTCACCAAGAGTGACCCTTTATGTATATGCGTTAGCGCTAAGACTTAGATGGTCTCTAACGCTGCGGCGAGGTCTTTGACCTCTTCGGGGCTAATCTCAAGCACCAGTCGGCCGCCGCCTTCTAGAGGCATGCGCATAATGATGGAACGACCTTCCTTGACTACCTCAAGCGGACCGTCACCAGTCCGAGGTTTCATGGCTGCCATGGCATCACCTTTCGCGAATCACGAGCATGGATCCCAAAACGCACACTCAACTGTTTCCAGTATAGTCTTGTGAACCTTTAAATGTGATCGCTAGGTGCGTAAAAACACCAAATTTCATGGCTGCTATTTAACGCTATCAGCCCTGCTCAGCACGACGATGAGCGCGGTTTTCTGCGGCTTTAGCGGCAATCCTGGCGCTAGCGCCAGAAACCACCAGGTCAACCGCCTGCTCAGCATTATCAGCTAGCTGCAATAAATTCATGTCATCAGCACTAATCATGCCTTCCGCAACCATTGTGGTAGACATCCAATCTAACAATGGCCCCCAATAATCTTCTCCCACTAACACAATTGGGAAAGAGCGGGCCTTTTGAGTTTGCACTAAGGTAGTAGCTTCAAACAATTCGTCCATGGTGCCAAATCCCCCTGGCATAACCACGAAACCATCCGAATACTTAATGAACATAGTTTTGCGCGCAAAGAAATAGCGGAAGTTAACGCCTAAATCAACATATTCATTTAGGCCTTGCTCGTGCGGCAACTCAATTCCTAAGCCAACACTTAAACCGCCTGCCTCATGAGCCCCACGGTTAGCCGCTTCCATCATGCCCGGACCACCACCGGTGATAACCGCATAACCGGCATTAGCTAAACCGGCCCCTACAGCGCGAGCTTGCTCATAGGCGGCCGCGTCTTTAGGAGTGCGGGCTGAACCAAAGACACTGATGGCTGGGCCAATGCCAGTAAGCGCCCCAAAGCCTTCTACAAACTCAGACTGGATACGCAACACCCGCCAGGGGTCCTCATGCAGCCAGGCGGCGTCGTCGGAGCTAGCTAGCAGGCGAGCGTCGGAGGTGTCTCGCGGGATCTGGCTACCACGCAGCAGCACTGGGCCACGGCGATAGGCTTCACGTTTGCTCAATTATAATTTCCTAACCTTAGGGCAAATGCCGTTCCATTACTAACAAAGTGCCACTAAAACCATACCGCCGATATCACTATCTGAACGCTTTTTGCGCCACCGGCGTGTAACAAAGTAAGGGTATGCAAATCCCCCGAGGTTGAGTTGTATTACAACACGGTCACTTTAGGGCCTAATAGTTAACAGCCTTTTATCAGCTTTGCTAGGATACACACAGATTAATTACTCCCTTAAGAGAGGAAGCCATGGTCCCGTCGTGGTTACTCGCCGCAAACCGGCGTCGCAGCAGTGCGCTAGCTGGGCTTTGCGTTGTAGCTCTAGCACTCCCCACGCTAGCTAACGCAGCCCCCGAACAATCTGTCGAAAATGAGCGTACCTGGGTAGGTACGCAGATCGGCTCTACCATCGCCAAGGATCGGTTCTGTGATGTCAATGGCGATGGCAGGGGCTATGGCTCTACCAGCACTGGCAAGCAAGACATCGTTACGGCCTCCCCTTCCGGCCTGGTTACCGTCATTCCGGGCGGCAACCCCGGCGGCAAAATGCCGGTGGCGGGCACAAGCAGCTTCAAGATTCCTGCTTCACCTAATGTTTCTGTATCCTGCGTACTTGACGTTGACCATGATGGCAAAGATGAGATACTGGTTTCTTCATCAACTGCCGGTAAAGCTTGGCTAATTTACGGCAGGACTGACTTTTCTGACGTTGACTACACCAAGCTCTCAGAAAAAGGCCAGGGCTTCACCATCACCGGCACCCCGGGTACCACCCACTTCTCAGCCGTCTTCGCGGGTAAATACGACGGCGATTACCGTGCTGACATCGTCGTGCTTAACCCTGAAGGCAACCGCTCAGTGGCTCATCTTATGAATTTGGATGGGCGTCTGGGTGATATAGATTTAAACAATCCCGATCACCATGAGCGCACCTCGAAGTTGTACAGCCCTGAAGGCATGTTCTTTGATTCCATTCAACTCGTCGGCAATGTTAATCGTAGTGGCCATACCGACTACGTGCTTACCGCCTCTGATGCTAATGGCAAGCACCCTAAAGCTTGGCTAGTAACCAATATTGGAACCTATTCTTACCTAAACGACCCCTTTGCTGGGACCGCTGAAATCACTCTGGAAGAGAACAGCTACCTGGGTAAGGCCACTACAGCTGCTAACGCCGGAGACGTTAACGGCGATGGCTACGAGGACACCCTGATTGGTTTTAATGGCGGTGTGGCGCTGCTTTATGGTGCTAGAACTTTGCCCAGCACCTACACGATTAACAGCACTAACCAAACTGACCCCAATGTTGCGGTGCTTACCGGCGCCGGCTCTGGCTGGTCAGTGGCTTCTTTTGCCCGCGAGGGTAAGCCTCATTTGGTGGCTGTAGGTGCCCCCTATGCAGGCGACGGCGAGGTCTACTACTTCCCGGCCACTGCTTTTACCGCCGGTTCTCACCCGATCAGTGGTTTGGGTGACCAGGTGACCACCATTAAGGCTAAGCAGCCAGGTACTCGCTTTGGTATTTCTGTGGCCTTCTCTGGCTCTTTCCCGACCGAACCGCCTATTTTGGTAGCTGGCGCTGACAATGCCACCAAGCAAACGCCTGCTAGCGCCGCTGATTTTGGCCCCAACGCCTATATTCAGGTCATGTATTTAGGCCCGGCAGCAACCCCCACGCCTGCACCCACCGAGACAGCGCCCGCAGCCCCCACGCAGGAGCCCACTGCGGAACCTACCCAGGCGCCTACTGCGGCCCCCACCCAGGAGCCCACGGCTATTGCTATCCCGCAGGAGCCTAGGACCCCGCTTTCGCCGCTGCCGGTTGTGCCTGCTAAGCCTTCACCGCTACCTGCCCCGGTTGACGCCGGCGTGTTGGTAACTGACAAGCTGCCTAGCGCTAACGCCAAGGTTAAGACTGGTGCTGTGCACTCTTCTAAGCTGGCTATCACCGGTTTGGATGCTGCCAGCGGCCTAGTAGCCCTGGCCCTGTTGGCTACTGGTGCGGGCGCGCTGGTTTTGCGCTCTCGCCGTAGTGCCTGAGCTGAGTAAACTGAGGGCGTGAAAGACCCTCAGATTGCTCGCCGTAATCTATATGTGCGCGTAGCCGCCTCACCTGGTTTCAGTGGGGCGGCTCGTGCTAAACGCGCACGTAGACGCGCGCGCCACGGGCGAAACCTGGGTCTGCCCCTGTTGCGACCCAACCACCCAGGTTGGAATACTCGCTCAGCCCAGTTTGATCAGGTTGCAGTGGAGATTTTTAGGGAGCTATCCCAGCGCCACCCTAAGCTTGGCCAAGTTGAGCTAGCTGTGGAGGCAGTGCCGGCCTCAGACCCGGCCCCTTGGGAGGATGCCACCTGCCTGGCCCGGTTCTTCCCGGCTGAGCATAAAGCAGGTTTACACGCCCGAATTGTGCTCTACCAACGCCCTATCCGCTCCCAGTGCATTAGCCCTGAGCAGCTGCAAGAGGTGCTTTATATAGTGCTGTTAGAGCAGTGTGCCCAGGCACTTGGGGTTTTACCCCAAGACCTGGACCCTGATTACTAAGCGGGCACTACAGCCGAATGCGCCGCTGGGCGGTGGCTTCAGTTACTTCAATACAGTCAATCACCGAGATCAACGTGCCCGCCTGATCACCAGAGGTTTCGCGGCTAACCAAGGTAGCTGGAACTGCGCCGCTAACACTAACTGCCTGCACACTTTCGGGAACCTGCGCTACCTGGGTTGATAGCGCTGGCAGGGTCAGGGTGCTGGTCCAGTTAGAGCCGATCGCGCTGAGCGTGACCTGCTTGGGCTGGGCTGAGGGGTTAGTTAGCAGCAGCTGACTAGTTACGTCTTGGCGTGGCAGCATAGCTACCCCACCCTGGCCAGTTTGGGCCTGCGACCAGGTGAAATCGTGAATGTGCTGGCCTGACAGCTCGGGGTATTCACTACCTTGTGAGGTAGACAGCGCGGCGGCGCTTACCGGCTGGTCAGAGTCGATTTTGACACCGTAAGTACCCTGGGCTAACCCACCTAGCGGCAGGTCAGCCACTTGGCCGGCTTTAACATTTAGGGCACTGGCGGGCGCAAATTCCACCGGCCCACTTTTACCCAGCAAGGTTACTTTCACATGCGCAGTTTTGGTGCCGGGGTTGAGTACCCGCAGGCGCGGCTCGTTAAGGGATCCGCTTAGGTCCAGGCTCTCTGCGCTAGCAGTGGGGTTGGGCGTCGCGGCAGCTGCGGTTGGGCTGGGCGTGGGCGACGTAGCGGATGTAGTGGCACTAGCGCTGGGCTTAGCGCTAGCTTTTGCACTCGCTTTGGCACTTGCTTTAGCGCTGGGGGTGGCACCTGCTTTAGCAGCGCCGCTAGCTTTTGCACTCGCTTTGGCACTTGCTTTAGCGCTGGGGGTAGCTGTGGTGCTGGCAGCTGCGGTTGGGCTGGGCGACGACGTCGCAGCACCATCAGCAGCAGCTGCCTGGGGGGTGATTTGCGAGGCAGCCTTATCAATACTTAGCGCCCCAATGGTCAGTGAAGTACCCGCCGAGGCCGTAGAAGTAATAATGTCACTGCCTGCCGCAGATTCGCCGTCGAGCTTTTGTGAGGCTACCCAGGCGGCCACGCGACCACCTTCAGCCTGTACCCGTAAAGCTAGCTGAGGGTCGGCGTCGGCAGAGTTCTCCAAAGCCAACTGGGTGGCTTTACCGGGAGCAATAGACAGCTGGCCGTCACTAGGCAAGGAAATCTCGCCGCTAGCACCCCAGGCGGTGACCTTAACGTTAACAGTGGTGTTACCCGGGTTAGCCACATACAGCGTCGAGGAGCTACCCACAATAGTGGCCCCACCAACAATCCAGCTGGTCACCGAGCTTTGAATGCAACCTCCGGCAGTTAAAGAACGCAGATCTCCACTATCAGAGTAAGCCACCATGGCCCCTCCCACTTTAGTTCGGGAGGCGGACTGATCCAGCTTAATGGTGGCGCCTGAAATGTCGTAGCTAGAGACCACGCCATCCTTAACGTAAGCCTGGCTACCGCCGGCGCGTTTAATGTCGCCAACGCTTAGGGTGTAGCCCACCGGCTGGGTGTAAGCCGGAGCCTGTAGGTTATTTTCGGCGCTAGCAGGGCAAATCAGATCATCACTAGCACTGGTGACGGTAACCGTTTGCTCAATACCGGGCGCATATTTATATACCGACCAGCCATTAGCCTGCCAGGCCAGCGCTCCCCCAGAGCAGGTCAATGCCAGGGCACCCACGCTAGCTAAGGCGCCCCTCCAGGTTAGACGCTCAGGGCGGGTAAATACTTTGAGCTGCTTCATGACTGTTTCCTAAACGGCACGGCTGCCAACACATAGAGCCCGGCAAAAACCATCAAGGCCAATCCCAGCGGGGTGCTAGTGCCGTACTTGATTTCAACGCGCCCAGCTTGGGAGGGCAAAACATAGGCTTGACGCCACTTATCCACCTTGGTGGGGGTTAAAGCCTGACCGTTGAAGCTAGCTTTCCAATGGCTAGAGGCACGTTCGTTAAGAATCAGGGTGCGGCTAGCAGAACTGGCCGGCAGCTGAGCTCCAGAAGTGAGTAGAGAGGCAGAAACTGCCTTGACCGTATTGTCTGCGCCCTGTACATGCACCCGCGCCGACAAGTCCGCATGGGAGGGGTTAACGCGCCAAACCATGGCGGTGGAGGTGTCAGCTAGACGCTCCAGGCCCGGGGTGGCGTCCAGGGCACTGGCGGTATCTGCCGCAATCGCGGTGGACTGGCCTTTTTGCAGCAAAATCAGGCTGACACCGTGGCTAGCTAGGCTATCGACAGCCCCTGACTGCTGGCCTTTAAGTAGCGCGCCAACGCTGCTAAGCAAAGCCAGGTTAGCTTCATCGTAGCTGCGCGATGCGTTAATGACACTGGCCGGAGCCACATCAGCCAGCTGGACGCCGTCGCCACGCCACAACTGCACCCGCAGCTGATCTGCCTGGCTGGAAAGGTACAAAACCCGCTGCTTAGTGGTTGAACGCTGGGACTCTAAACCAATCGCGTTTAGCTGCGTAGAGCTTTGGCTGACCTCCAGTTGGGGGGCGCTTAACACGCCACCCACGCCGGCAGCCAAAATAGCTAAGGCGCTAAAGGCGGTGATGGTACGGCCCGGGCGTGCCAGGGTGAAACGCTTAGCGCGGCTAAACACGTCGGCGCTAGCCAAAGCCCCTGCCAGGCTCAGCGCGAAGGCAAAACTGACCAGGCCAAGGGGGCTCTGCCCAAAGCGATGGGCAAACACCACCAGCGCCAGGGCGAGCACCCAACCAGTCAGAACCAGTCGCGCTAAGGCCAGCACCCGCATTCCACTAAGCGCCCCGATAACCATCAAAGCCAGCGCCAACAGCACGGTAAAGGCAGCCAGCACCCAGCCAGCTGGGCTCAGATCAGTACCCACCAGCAGTTGGTAGAGGCTGCGAGGCGGGCCGTTCAGCTCCCCGGCTTGTCCCCAGGTAAGCGCCAGGGCACTGCCGCGCATACCGCTGCGCAGCAAGGACAAGCTGGCACCAATGGTGGGGATTAACACCACTAGGGTGGGAGCGGCCAGAACCCCTAAACGCACCCACTCTTTGTGATGCCACAGCCCATATAGCAGAGTCATTAGCACTACCACCGGGCCCACTAGCGGGGCCAGACAGGTAATTAGCGCCCAGGCTAGGGCGGCGCTAGCTAGCGCGTGGTAGTTAACGTCCCAACGCTTGAGCGGGCGGGCTAAGGCCAGAGGCAGGGCTGTTTCGGGGGCTTCAGCTTCAGTGGCGTCCTCATCGTGTTCACGTGAACCCACGGTTCCGCGAGCCACTGCTTCCCGGCGCGCCCAGCCCAGGCCGCGCAGGGTGGTAGCCAGGGCGAAGGGAAGCAGTAGGTGCACTAGCGCCGAGTTAATACGCCCCTGCATCAGGTAGGTCAGGCTCAGCGGGTTAATCACCCAGGCAGCCGCCGCCCATGCGCGCAGCGCGATACGCCGGGTTAGCGCCCCGGCTGCCATCCAGGCCCCTAGCAGGCTCAGCGGCAAGAAAGCCACCAGCAGCACATAGTTCAGGTTTGCGCTGGTTAGGGCTAGGGGCGCAGTGATTGTGCGCGCCAGTGCGAAAGGAATAAAGGTACTTACCGGCCAGGTGGCCACGCCGTCGCCGCTGGGCAACCAGTTACTGGTGACTAACTGCCAGCCTTCGCGCACGGAGTAGTCGTAACCAAAGGTGAAGTGGCCAGAAACTGCGCCTGCTAACGCCACTGAGCGCAGCAACCAGCCGCCCACTCCTAGCGTAAGCACTAGCAGCAGGCTGAAAACCTGTAGCCGGCGCCGCGCGATGAAGGCTAGTTCGCGGCTTTCGAGCTCACTGGGGGCCTGTTCACGTTCGCGCTGTTGGCGCAGCTGACGCACCTGGTCGCGATTGACCTGGCGAATTTCACTGGCAGGCAGGTACAGCTCGTTGAGGGCGCGCCTGGGCAGGCGAGCGTTGCGCATAAGCCGGGTGCGCAGCCCATGCACTACCCGCGGGTGGCTTAGCAGCCAGTAGGCTGAGGCGATTTCGTCTCGTGCCAGTTGTCCCTGGCCAGCCAGGGCGCGAGCCAGGCCACGGCCTAGGCCTAGGGGAAGAATCCACAGCCACACCAAAATCGGTGCGGGTACTGCGCTTACCTGCAGCCAGTTCAGCAGCTGGGCGATGCGGCGTTGACGGAAGGAAAGTTCCGGGTTGGGGGTGGTTGTCGCCTTGGCGCGCTCAGTGGTGTTGCTATCGCCGGCCTCGCCAGCATCTGCCGCGCCCGTTGCGTCAGGCGCAGTTTCTGCCGCCTGCGCGTCGTCGACGTCGCCGGGGCTGCCTGCGCTCTCAGCGTCTGTGGCGAGCTTAGCGCCGCTGTCAGCTTCTGACGCATCTGTAGCGGCGGCGTCGTTGGAGCCAACCCCACGCAAGCCTAAATAGCTGGCTTGCCGGTGGCGGATCACGGCCTCGGGCACCACAATTACGCGATAACCAGCCAGGCGCATGACTTTAGACAGTTCTAGGCCGTCACCGAAGGGGCCAAAGTGCTCGCTAAAGCCACCAAGTTTAATGAAGGGGTGGTAATCCACCAGAACGCCAGCGCTACCGACTGCCAGTACGTCAACGCGGTCATCATATTGGCCCTGGTCGATCTCGCCGGGCACGATCTCATTGGCGCGGCGAGCACTGGCGGTAACGCGCAGACCCACCTCTAAAAGTTTGCCGGGGTTGTCCCAGTCCACCTGTTTAGGCCCGGCCATAGCTACCGAGCGGGCATTGGCGGTGGCGCTTTGTAGATTCTCTAGGCAGTCAACCTGTGGGGCACTGTCATCGTGGAGCAGCCACAGCCAAAGCGGCGTATTGGTGTTGACGTGGCTGCGGTAGTGTCCGCTTTCAATTAATTCGACGGCGCGCGCTACCGCCTGGCCAAAATTCATGGCTTCGGGGGCGTTTATCAGCTCTGTGTGGCTTAGCGCGGTTAAACCGGAGGCTTGCACCAGTGCCTGTAAATCTTCGGTGGAGGCACTGGTGGCCTCAACATTAACTACCAGGGTTAGCTGCGGGGTGCGCGTTTGCAGCGCCAGCGCAGTTAAAGCCTGGTTCAAATACGGACTAACACCCGACGTAACCAGGATGGCAATGGTTTGGGTCAGGCTTTTAGTCGTTAGCACACTCATCGATTCTGCTTAATATCACGCCTTTCGCGCTCAGACAAGCCACCCCAGATACCGAAGCGTTCATCATACGCGAGTGCATATTCTAAACATTCGCGTCGCACCTTGCAGGTCTTGCATACGCTCTTAGCGTCGCGAGTGGAGCCGCCTTTTTCGGGGAAGAAAATATCTCCGGGCATACCCTCGCAAGGTGCGCCTGCCTGCCAGCTTATATCACCCTTTTTGAAAATGGAGGTGAATACGATGGCTGGCTTGCGCGAAGAGTTTGAGGAGTCATCAGTTGACTGGACCCCAACACCATTGTCAGCGGCGTCCTCACCACTGAGGCCACTGCTGGCAATAGGTCCATTCGAGAAGATCTCGTACATAACACGCCCTAACGTTTTGTAATGATGAGCATAGTTGGGGTCAGCTAAGGATACATAGGTCTAGCTGGGACTAGATACCTACGCATCATTGACGTGATCCGCGTGTGGGGGAAGGGGGGAATCTGGTCTAATTTTGCCATGGTCTCTAAATACTTGTCATTTGAACGTTTGTTCGATTTGTTACCGAACCTTTATAAACCGGCCGTCATCTGGTATGGGGTTGACGAGCGCATCGAATTGAGCGGACACGTAGTCAATATGTGGTCTTCAAAGGTGGCCGCGCTACTAGATAGTGAGATTGGCACCCCAAGTTTAACCGTTCATATGGCTCTGCCGCCGCACTGGCGTTCCATTGTGTGGGCGGCCGGAATTTGGCGTGCTGGCAACGTTTTAACACTAGACAGTGACCAGGGAGCAGAATTATCGCTGGCTTGCCACGAGGCAAATTTGGACCCTGAGGCTGAAGTTAGCGTGCTCACTCCCCTGGCTTCTTTGGCACTACGCTGGCCTGGAGCACTGCCTCCGCTTACTCTCGACGGCGCCGCTGATTTGATGTCTTACCCCGACAGTTTCGCACCAATTGCCTGCCCACCTACTGCTCCTGCCTGGCTAAGCGATGGTGAGCTTATCTCTCGCCAGCAAGTTTTAGACCAGGCGGGACTTTATACCCAAACATTAGCGGGTATTAACGATTCACAAAAACCTCAGGAGATAACAGCTTTAACGCCACCAAGCTCAAATCAAGCCGACATCAACCTTGGGCAAACAAATAGGACCAGCCTACTCGCAGATTCAAACTCCAAGACGACACGCCCGAACAGCAAAGAAAGTTACACCAATGAGATTACGCCATTAGCGATATCTACTTCGGATACTCGCCAAGCCTTACTGGCAACCTTAGGGGCTTGGCTAAATGGTCGCACCGCTCTACTGCTAGACCCACAGCTACCGTCACAGCAGATGCGCCGCGCCTTAGCTCAAGAAGGCTGCAGTTAGGTGCAGACAATAGGGGCGAAAGCTTAACTTTCGCCCCTATTGTTTAAGTGCAGCGTTTAGAGCGCCTTTGGCAGTTAGTGCAAGGCAGCTGGCTGTTTTAGCTGGCTTACGGTACGTCAGCCTGGACCAGGGTGCCGTGACCGCTAACGTTAACGGCGCCGTCGTCGGCACGCACAAAAACAGCCTGACCGCGACGCAGCGGCAAACTCTTACCGCCCGCATTAACAGTTAGCTCGCCGTCAACGTTTAACAGCGTGCGCGGCCCGCGTCCGGGCACTTTAACAGAGCCATCAGCTTCACTGACCGTGGTAACTACCAGCTCAAAATCCTCCACCGGCACGTTATAGGCGCGGCAGTGCTCGCTGAGGCGCTCGGGGGCCGGTCGCATAGGCGGGGCCGCCACATAGTCCACACAGGCCAGCATTTCGGGGGCATCAACATGCTTGTGGGTCAAGCCTGCACGCAGCACATTGTCACTGGCAGACATGATCTCCACAGCCAAACCAGAAATATATGCGTGCACCGCACCTGCGGGCACAAACAATGCCTCCCCCGGGTTCAAAGTAACCGGGTTTAATAGCAGCGCCGCCGCCACCCCCGGGTCGCCTGGGAAAGCCTCCTGCATCGCCATGATGTAAGCATCAAGTCGAGGAGACGGCGAGGCTCCCGCCGCTGCTCGCGCCGAAACCTCATCCACCAGCTGCTCAACCTGCTCAGCTGTAGGGCGAGTCTGCGGGCTAAGCAGCCAGCTAAAAGCCTTCTTAATTCCAAAACGGGTGGGGTTAGCGTGCAAGAACTCCGCCACCGCGCAAGCCAGCGGCGATTTAAGGCCATCAATCACCTCAATGGCACGCCGAGGAGTACGGAAGCCACTAACCGCCTCATAGCGGGTCAGGGCCAGCACCATTTCCGGCTTGTGATTGCGGTCTTTGTAATTGCGGTTAGGGGCATCAATGGCAATGCCAGCTGCATCCTCATCATCAAAGCGAATGCGTGCCCGCTCAATATCAGGGTGCACCTGCAGCGACAGCGGCTGGTTGGGAGCAATCACCTTAAACAAGTAAGGCAGCTGATCGCCAAAGCGCGCCACAATATCAGCGCCCATCACCCCCACCGGGTCGCTAGCTACCAGCTGGTCCAAGGTGGTAGGCGAGGTGGTTAGAGCACTGCCATCATCTGCGAGCAGCTGGGTTGGGCCGCCAGCATGGCCGCCAAACCACAGCTCTCCGAAGGGTTTACCGTCTGCGGGAACATTCAAAAACTCGGGGATAGCATTCGGGGAGCCCCAGTCATAGTTCTTAACCGCACCACTGAGTCGATCCATCAAATTTGCTTTCATCTGGTGTGTAAGACTAGATCTACGCTAGCCGATAAGTCCTAGATTGTCAGTTAAACGTGGCCCGCTGTACCCGTTTTGTGGCGCACACAAGCCTTTAACCAGCATTTTCGCCTTAACAAGACCCCTTATGCCCCAGCCACTACCCGCATTTAGCAAGCCTACCGGGGCAAATAGGTGCATTTAGAGCGCAAATAAGAAACAATGGGACTTATGCGTGGCATCGTACTAGCCGGTGGTTCCGGCACTCGACTAAACCCCATCACCCTTGGCACCTCAAAGCAGCTGGTGCCCGTCTACGACAAGCCCATGATTTACTACCCGCTGAGCACTCTTATGATTGCCGGCATTAGTGAAATCCTGGTTATCACTACCCCCCACGACGCGCCGGCCTTCCACCGTCTACTAGGCGACGGCTCGCAGCTGGGCGTAAACCTGTCCTACACCGTACAAAAAGAACCCAACGGCCTGGCTCAGGCTTTCGTACTGGGCGCAGACTTCATCGGCAATGAGTCTGCCGCCCTGGTACTGGGTGACAACATCTTCTACGGCCCTGGCATGGGCACGCGCCTGCGCCGCCACACCCAGCCTGACGGCGGCGTGGTCTTTGCCTACCAGGTGGCCAACCCCAGCGATTACGGCGTGGTGGAGTTTGACGCTGACTTCAAGGCCCTGTCCATTGAAGAAAAGCCGGCCAAGCCGCGCTCCAACTGGGCCGTGCCCGGCCTGTACTTCTACGACAACGACGTAGTTTCCATCGCCCGCGACCTCAAGCCCAGCGCTCGCGGCGAATACGAAATTACCGACATTAACCGCACCTACCTTGAGCAAGGCCGCCTGCAGGTAGAGCCGCTGCCGCGTGGCACCGCCTGGCTAGACACCGGTACTTTCGACTCCCTGGCTGACGCCACCAACTTTGTGCGCACCATCCAGGCCCGTCAGGGTCTGAGCGTGGGTTGCCCCGAGGAGATCGCCTGGCGCAACGGCTTTATCGACGACGACGGCCTGCGTCAGCGCGCCGAGCCGCTGGTTAAGTCCGGTTACGGCCAGTACCTACTAGACCTACTAGAGCGCGGCAAGTAAATCAGCGTCGCACCAGCTAACCGGCTTTAGCTGAAAGCTACTAATGCCGGCTAGCGCCACAGCCTTTTAGGCTCCTAGGCCCCGCCAATGGCGGGGCCTATTTCGTCTCTACCTGGGCTTTAAACGGGCTTTAAGCGGGCTTTAACTGCACTTTAACTAGTCTCTAAGCAGGCCCTAAGCGGGCCTAGCACAAGGCAACTTTGTACAGCGCATCACTTTTACAGCCAAATATGTTCACATTTATTGCTTAAAGGAATATATTCGAACACGCAAGTTAGTAACGCCACGGTGAACGGATTGTTATGAGTTCCTCCAGCCCCACCACACTATCGCAGCTGCAGTTTGAGGTTTTACGCGCCCTACTGCACGCAGATAAAGCCCTCACCCAGCGCGAACTGCAACAGCTCACCGGCATCTCCCTGGGCAGCGTCAACTCCACCGTGCGCCAATGTGAAGCCGCCGGTTACATCAGTGAGCGTGCCCTAACTGATGCCGGCCGCCAAGCCTTAGCCCCCTACAAGGTGGATAACGCCATCATTATGGCGGCGGGCCTATCCCAGCGTTTTGCCCCTATCTCCTATGAGCGCCCCAAGGGTACCTTGCGCGTGCGAGGCCAGGCCCTAATTGACCGCCAAATTGAGCAGCTGCATGAGGCTGGCATTAATGACATCACGGTAGTGGTGGGCTACAAGAAGGAGCATTTCTTCTACCTGGCCGCTAAGTACGGGGTCAAAATCGTGGTCAACTCTGACTATGCCACCCGTAACAACAACGGCTCACTGTGGCTGGTACGTGAGCAGCTGGCCAACACCTACATTTGTTCCTCGGATGACTACTTCACGGTCAATCCTTTTGAAGACTACGTTTACCAGGCCTACTACTCGGCCCAGTATGCCCAGGGCCCCACAGCTGAATGGTGCATTACTACCGGTGCTGGCGGACGCATTACTGGCGCTAGCGTAGGCGGCGCCAACGCCTGGTACATGCTTGGCCACGTCTACTTTGACCGGGCTTTTTCCGCTGCTTTCCGCCGCATTTTGGAAAGTGTCTACCACCTGCCTGAAACTGCCCCCAAGCTGTGGGAGTCAATCTACTTAGACCACATTCGTGAACTGAATATGGTGATGCGCCCCTACCCGGAGGGGGTAATTAAAGAGTTTGATTCGATAGATGAGATTCGCTCCTTTGACCCGCTGTTCCTGGAGAATCTTGACTCTGATATTTTCACCAACATCACCTCCACGCTGGGTTGCCAGGTTGACGAGGTAACCGATTTTTACCCGCTTAAGCAGGGCATCACTAACCTGTCTTGCCACTTTAGGGTGGGCGATCACGAGTACGTCTACCGTCACCCGGGTGCGGGCACAGACAAGATTGTGGATCGCGCCGCTGAGTTTGAGGCCTTAAATTTGGCCCGCGATCTGGGCATTGACCACACCTTCATCACCGGCGACACGGCTAAAGGTTGGAAGATTTCACGTTTCATTCCTGACGCCGCCAACCTGGACGTTAATGATCCAGCCCAACTCACCCGGGCTATGGATATGGCCCGCACGCTGCACAGCAGTGACATGCGTCTGTCGCGCCACTTTGACTTTGTCACCGAGGGTCTAAAGTATGAGTCAATTTTGCGTCAGTTTGGGCCTATTGATGTGCCCGACTATCAGGTGATGCGCGACAAGATCATGCGCCTAAAGCGTTTCACTGAGGCTGATGGCTACCAGTTGGTGCCCAGCCACAATGACTTCTTCCCGCTTAACTTCCTGGTTTCTAACGACGAAATCGACCTAATCGACTGGGAATATGCGGGCATGTCAGACCCGGCCGCCGACTTTGGCACCATGGTGGTTTGCGCCAGCTTGAGCCGGGCCCAGTCCGACGCCGCCTTGGCCGCCTATCTTGAGGCTGAGCCCACCGCCGCCCAGCAGCGTCACTTCTACGCCTACGTGGTTTTCGCTGGTTGGTGCTGGTACGTGTGGTCTTTAGTTAAGGAGGCTGAAGGCGACGACGTGGGCCAGTGGCTCTACATCTACTACCAGGCCGCCAGTGACAATATTGACTGGGTGCTAGCCGCCTACGAGCAGGCCGCAGCCGCCAGCCAAGCCGAATAGGAGTAAAACCATGCGTTACGGAATTGGTTCAGGTGCCCTGTGGGGCCTAGACACCGTCATTTTAGCTATCGCGCTGGCACTTAACCCCTTTGCCACCGACGCCCACGCCTCCCTAGTTTCAGCGGCTTTACACGACGCTGTTTGCGCCCTGATCCTGCTGATCTTTATGGCCATGCGCGGGCGTCTAAAGGACACTTGGCGGGCAATTCACACGCGCAGTGGCCGCGCAGTTATGGTGGCCGCGCTGCTGGGTGGGCCTATCGGTATGAGCGGTTACCTGCTGGCTATTGACCAGATCGGCGCCGGTTACACCGCCATCATCTCCACCTTCTACCCAGCTTTGGGCACGGCCCTGGCAGTGGCGGTGCTTAAAGAGCGGATGCGTCCGCGTCAGGTGATTGCCCTGGCCGTGGCTATTGGCGCCATTATTGCCACCAGCTACACCTCCACCAGTGTTTCTGGCTCAGCGCTTTGGGGTGTGCTGGGCGCCCTGGCGGCTGTGGTCGGCTGGGGCTGTGAAGCCGTAATTTTGGCTTGGGGTATGCGCGACGACGCCGTTGACAATGAGACGGCCCTGCAGATCCGCGAAACTACCTCGGGGCTAACCTACCTGGTGCTAGTGGTGCCGTTAGGTGGCGCTTTAAGCAGCACTGGACAGGCTTTGACCAGCCCTGGCGCGATGGGCCTGGTGGCTTTGGCTGCCGCTGCGGGCACTGCCTCCTACCTGTTCTATTACAAGGCCATTGATCTGCTGGGGGCCGCGCGGGCCATGGCGCTTAACATTTCCTACTCGGCTTGGGCAGTGCTGTTTGCCTTCCTTTTGCAGTCGATCGTGCCTGCGCCTATCCAAATCGTGCTGTGTGTAGTGATTTTGGTTGGCACCGTGCTGGCGGCTACCGAAAACTGGCGTGAGCTGACTTCTTTCAAGACCCAAAGCCGCTAGAATCGCTGTATTGCCCATCCAAGTTAGGAAACCTATGAGCGACCAGCAGCTCCTAGACAATATTCACGCCCTGCTGAAAGAAATTTTGGCGGAGTTTGACCGTGTATGCACCAAGCTGGAGATTCCTTACGCCGTCTATGGGGGCACCGCCATTGGCGCGGTGCGTCACCAGGGCTTTATCCCTTGGGACGACGACGTGGATGTGCTTATGCGGCGCAGTGACTATGAACGCTTCTTAAGCCTGGCCCCCCAGGTTATAGATGAACGCTTTGCGCTACACAACACGCGCACAGTGGTCAACTTCCCGTTCATGTTCACCAAGATGGTGCTTAAAGACACCCTGCTGATTCCTGACTTTGCGGTGGACAGCGACTACCGGATGCCTTTCTTTATCGATGTGCTGCCGGTAGACAATATTCCGGCCGACCCGGCTGCCTTTAAGCGCATGTCTAGGGCCTCTTGGCTGTGGGGGCGGCTACTGTTCCTGCACGGCACTGCTAAGCCTTTCCTGCCCGGTGTTAACGGCACTAAAAAGCAGCTCATTTACACTGCCACCACCGGCGCTAACTGGGCTCTTAAAGCCGCTAAGCTCTCGCCGCAAACCTTGCAGCGGCGTTGGGAAAAAGCTGTGCGGGCCTGGGAGCACACCCCCACCACACGCATGGCTGACTTCACTATGCGCGACCCGGAAAACTGGATTATCACTAACTCTGAGCTGCTACCTACAGTGCGGGTGCCCTTTGAGGACATCACCGTGCAGCTGCCGGCCCAGTATGACGCCTGGCTGCGACGCGGCTACGGCGACTATATGCAATTGCCCCCGCCCGAGGCGCGTATCGGTCACATCCCGCGCATCGTGGATTTTGGCCCCTACACGGATCTACTGCCCTACCCGCAGGTAACCGGTATTGGTTTAGAAGGCTCCCCTGATGCAGCTACCAGCCCCGCAGCTAGCGGGCAGGGCCAGGGACAAGCCGGCGTCGGCGCTGGGGCCGCTGCCAGCAGCGCTATTGACCCAGATGAGGGCCTAGACCTAGCCAGTTTGCGCCAGGTACAGCTAGCCACCACCTATGTTCTAGGTGAGCTTGACCGGGTATGCAAACAGCTGGGGCTAAACTACGCGGCCTACGGGGGCACTGCCATTGGCGCGGTACGTCACCAGGGCTTTATCCCTTGGGACGACGACGCTGACGTGTGCATGGCGCGCGCCGACTACGAAAAACTACTAGCCCAGGCTCCGGCCCTACTGGGTGAGGACTTTGAGCTGCTCAGCCACCACAGCCACGCCAACTACCCCAGCACTGTGGCCGTACTTGGGCTTAAAGGCACCAAGTTCATCTCGCAGGCAGCTGCCGGGCGTGACTTTGAAATGCCGATCGGGGTGGATATTTTCCCGCTCGATGCGCGCCCCGCCAGCCAGCGTGCTTTTAAAGCCCAATGCGCCCGCACCTGGGTATGGTCACGGGCCCTGTACCTGCGCGGTAGTGCCACTGCCTCCACCGGTTTAAGCGGAGGCGTGGATAAGGCTGTGCAACTAGCTATGCGCACAGTACACACAGGCCTAAAAACTGCCCGCCTAAGCCAAGCCAAGCTCATTAAGCACTGGGAGCGCGCCGCCCGCAGCTACGAAAAGCAGGCTGGGGCTAAGACTTGGTTGGCAGATTTCTCCACTCGCAATCCCCAGCAGTGGTCACTGCCGGCAGCGGAGCTTAAAGACACAGTTGAGCTGCCTTTTGAGTACCTGACCATTAAACTGCCGGCTAACTATGATGCTTGGCTTAAGCGCGGTTTTGGTGACTATATGACTCCTCCCCCGCCCCAGCAGCGTGTGGGACACCGTCCCTACCGGCTAGAGTTTGGTGGCTGGCACTTTAACGAAGACGGTAGCCACAGCCGGGATCCCCAGTGAGCGCTTCGCAGCTTAGCCGCGACTATTTTTGGAACACCGCCTCCAGCCTGATCAGCTCATTTTCCATTGTGATCATGCTGGCGGTGGTTACCCATAGCGCCGGCGTGGCCGCAGGTGGGGTGTTCTCACTAGCCATTGCTATTGGTCAACAATGGCAGACCCTGGGCATGTATGAGGTGCGTACCTTCCACGTCACCGATGTGCGCCGCGAGTTCAATTTCCCCATCTACCTGGCCACCCGCATCCTTACCGTGGCCGCCATGATTGGCGGTATCGTGATCTACTCGTTGGTTTCTAGCGGGCTGAGCACCAGCGTGGGGCTGGTTATTGCGATTGCTTTGCTTCGGGTTTTTGACGCCTATGAGGATGTTTTCTACAGCGAGTTTCAGCGTGAAGGGCGCCTAGATTTAGGGGCGCGCGCCTCATTTTGGCGTATTTTCACCACCATGGCGGTTTTCTGCCTGCTGGTGGTGCTCACCGATTCGCTGTTTATCGCCTCCCTAGTTTCCCTGGCGGTATCAGTGGTGGCGCTAGTGGTGGCCTTCTACCCCGGCGCGCGCGCCAGTTTTGGCATCACCCCCAGCTGGAATTGGGGGGCCATTAAGCGTCTCTTGATTGAATGCGCTCCCCTGTTTTTGGCCTCGTTTACAGCCATGTACCTGTCTAACGCCCCGCGTTATGGCATCAAGTACTTTATGGATTTCACCGCCCAGGGCTACTTCGCCATCATCTACATGCCGGCGGTGGCCATTAACATGCTTTCCCTGCTGGTATTTAGGCCGCTACTGACGCGCATGGCCACCTACTGGGTGGAGAATAACTGGGGCGGTTTTAACGCCATTGTGCGCCGGGGGCTGCTAGCAACTGTGGGGGCCTTCGCCATAGTGGCTTTAGCTACGGTAACTATTGGTGTGCCCATCTTGAATCTGTTCTTTGGCCAGGACATTTCCGGCTACCGTCTGGAATTGGTGGTGTTGGTAGGGGGCGGGGCTTTAAACGCTGCCGCCGTAATTTTGTATTACGCACTTACCACCATGCGCCTGCAACGGGCTGTATTCTGGGGTTATGCTGCTGCCGCTGTGGTCATTACCGTGCTGGTAGTGGCAGCTATCCCGCCATTAGGGTTGCTTGGTGCCTCACTAGCCTATCTGGGGGCAATGGCCACCACAGTAATCTGTTTTTGGCTCACTATGCAGCTGCGTCGCCCTAAGGAGAAGTAATGCGTTTCGCAATGGTGTTAAACACCTACCCGCCGCGTTTAGGTGGCGTAGAGATGCACGCATTTAACCTGGCTGATCAGCTCACCCAGCTGGGCCATAAGGTGTGGGTGCTGACCTTAGACTCTGAGCGCTCTATCCGCCAAGACGGCAAAGTGCAGGTGCTTACCGGTATCGGCTATATACCTATTGCTGAGGTAATCAGTTACCCCGCCCTGGGTAGTGCCAACGCTATCAGCAGCTTCCTTAAAGCCAAGCGGATCGATGTGGTTTCCACCCACACTCGCTTTTTCCCGATGAGTTTCGTGGGTGCCCGCGCCGCTCAAAAAGCTTCTATCCCCTATATCCACACCGAGCACGGCTCCAACTTTGTTAACAACTCCAACCCGATTATTGCTATCGGTTCGCGGGTTGTAGACTTGAGTTTAGGTCGCTACGTAACCACCCACGCCGCCCAGGTTTTGGGGGTTTCTGAGGCTGCCGCTAATTTTGCTGGTCGCCTAGGTGCCAAAGACCCGCAAGTGTTCTATAACGCTATTAACCTGCCTGAAACCTCCTACGCTGGCCCGCAGCGCCCCAACCACCTGGTGTTTATCGGCCGCATGGTGGAGGGTAAAGGTTGGGAAACCTACCTGCGTTGCTTAGCTCAGCTGCGCGATGCAGGCCAGCAGCTAACTGGCCAGATGCTTGGTGACGGCGCCCAACTGCAGGCGGCCCGTGACTTGGCGGCTGAACTTAAGCTCGACGACGTCGTCGACATCCCCGGGCGCGTCACCCCCGCCCAGGTACGCCAAGCCATTGCTGGAGCCACTCTAGTAAACCCCACGGTCTTGTCTGAGGGCTTCCAAACCACCCTGCTGGAGGCTATCGCTGAAGGTGGGCGGGTAGTTACCTTCCCCGTGCCTGGAGCCCAACTGCTTGAGGCTCAAGGAGCGCCGGTAAACATCACTAGCTCCCGCACGGTGGCGGCCATGACTAAGGCCATCACCGCTATGCTGCGCGCACCTAAGGCTCCTGCCAGCCGTGAGCTGCTTGAACAGTGGAGTTGGCCGGTGCGCGCACGCCAGTATGAGCAGATTGCCGCCCGGGTTCTAGCTAGCTGAGTTTGACGGCTAGCTGAGCTTGGTAGGTGGGCGCTGGTCGCGTTCTTGTTTTAGCTGCTCCACTTCTTGGCGCAGCAAGGCGATTTCTTCAGCTAGACGGCGGCGTTCGGCGTCGTCGTGAGATAAATCCACGCTTAACCGCAGCGACAGCAGCAATAGCACCACCCCGGCACCAAAAAACGCCAGGTTCATGGAGGAGAGCACCCCCAGAGCCCGCGACAAGCCATTTAGCAGGTTGGGAAACACCGAAAACAGCACTGAACCAACCGCAATAACGATCCACCAGGTGCAGTAGCGTTCCTTCATGCCGTAGTTACGCAGGCGAATAAACACCGTCACGAACACAATGACGCCAAAAACAACGCCTAACCAGTAGCTTGACTGATGATGCATTATGCCTCCACAGTGCTAGCTTTGTTTTGGGTTAGGGCCACACCCAAGGCCAAAATAGCACGCAACAAGAACTTGGCAGCCCTAAAGGGATTTTGGGAGGGTTCTCCCCCGGCGCGCGGACGCATATGCACCGGCACCTGGGTGACTTTTAAGCCTGAGCGGGCGGCAATAACCAGGGCTTCTACCGTGTCGCCTAGATATTCCGCCGGGTAGTTGGCTGCAAACAGTTTAATTGCGCGCTTATCGCAGAGTTTAAAGCCGCTAGTGGTGTCAGTAAGGCGGGTATGGGTTACCCGTGAAAGCACCACTGAAAGTAGCTTCATAGCCCAGGCACGCGGACCGCGTACCTTGTAGTTACCCTGGCCCGCAAAGCGGGCCCCAATCACCACATTGGCGCCGCTTTGGGTGGCTGCCTGTAGCAGCTGGGGAATATCAGCTGGGTTATGTTGGCCGTCGGCGTCAAGCTGTAGGGCGTAGTCATAGCCGTGGCGTTGAGCGTACAGGTAGCCAGCGCGCATAGCTCCACCCACCCCCAGGTTGTAGGGCAGCTCCAGTACTTTAGCGCCATGGGCGCGAGCCACCTGGGCGGTGGCGTCAGTGGAGCCATCAGAGACCACCAACACCTGGGCGTCAGGGTAGAAATCGGTAAGCTCTTCAAGCACTGAGCCAATAACCTCAGCCTCATTCCAGGCCGGGATAATAATCAGTAAAGAGTTAAGCACTAATTTCCTTAAGGCTCAGCAGTGACTTCGCTAGCACCGTCAGCTTCAGAGCCGACGGCGGCCTCAGCGGTGCCAGCAGGCTCAGGGGCGCTGGCCTTGGCAGCAGCGGCCTTGGCAACAGGCTCAGGGGCGTCGTCGGCTATAACAGCGCCACTTGGGGCTGCTAACTCAGCCGGCGCGCTAATAGCTCCAGGCCCAAACAGCAGCCAGATAGTAATACCTGAGGCCAGCGCGAAAGCCAAGGCCCCCACCATCCAGGTGTTCATAGGGGTCAGCTGGGCGTCTTGCCACCACCATTGCACATCAAAGTTGAGGTTTAAGAAGTGGCGTCCACCCACCAGGCCGTGGGTGTAGCGGAAAATCAGTTTATGCATGAACACCGCGTTGACGGCCACCATACCAGCCCAGTACAGCGCGGCCTGTGAGTGGCTCAGTAGCGGGCGTTTAATACCCAGGAACAACCAGGGCAGCAGCCAGGCAAACAGTAGCGGCTGCGCATAGCGCGGCTGATAGGCAAACATGCTGGGGAAAGCCGGCGGAGTAGCTACCAGCACCGAAATACCGGCCATAGCCCCCAGGGTAATAATCACCCCCATAGCCTTGCGCCAACCAATACGCTCAGCGCCCAGCATGACAATGAAGCCCACCAGCAAAATGGCGATCATGCCCGAGTAGCCGTCAGAAGGAATATCCTTCCAGCCGGCCCCAGCCCACAGACCCCAAAAACCAGAGAAGAACTTAGCTAGGTGGGTTACGTTAAGTTCTATAGCTTCAAGCTTCTGCTGCGGGGAAACCGCCTCAGCGTGTCCCTCAGCGATAGTGGCTGACCCCGAAGAAAGCATCAGATACACGCCAATTACACTGGCCAAGGTGGCCACAGCCAGCTGTACCTTGTGAGTGCGCCACTTAGCGCAGGCAACGCAGATAGCTAGCGCCACCACAAAGATATGGAAAGAGGCATCCGCCCGCGAGGTGTAGCACAGCAGCGCCCCCACGCAAGCCAAAGCCAGCAGGTACCAGCGCCGTCGTCCACTGGCATAAAGGGAGGCCAGCAACCCTGCGCTAAAGCCAGCCACACCCGTAATTGACCAGCTGGAGGGGTTATTAGAAGTTATGAAATAGATGCCAATAGGCATCCAGGCCGCCCCCATCGCCAGCAGGTAAGCCCCGCGCAGCTTTGGCGGTGCCAGCAAGCCAATTGAGCCCAGCAAAGCCAAGGCTATAACCATATTGGCGGTGCGTGAAGCTATCACCAGGCCCTGCACACCCAGGGGCTTAAACATGTGGTGGAAGTGGTAGTAGCCGTAAGGGTAGTTACCGTTGTCGTAACGCAGCGAGTAGCTAATGAGCTTATCGGAATAGCGGTTACACATCGCCTGCGACTTATCGACGTGGAAAGAAGAGCAGGTAGCACCCGGTAAGGCCGCGGGCACACCCACCCGCAGCTGGCCCTCAACCACCTTAGTAGCGCAGCTTTCAGTAACCGGACGCGGACACCACATGGACACCAGGTGGTAGTCGTCATCGGGGCTAGAGCCAGGCGCAGAGGCCACAACCCAACTAAAGCCGCTGACTAATGCGAAGCAAAAAGCCAGCACCACCAATGCTGCTCGGGGTACACGCGGTAGCTTCACGAGGCCGCACCTTTCGTATATAAATTTAACCCTGGACCTAAATTAACAGGTCCAGGGTTAATTCATGCGTTAGGAACGCAGGGTTTGCACGTATGCTTCTAGCAACTGCATGGAATCAGAAGGCTTAAAACCAAGGGCCTCAATCTTGCTCAGATCCATGGTGGACACCAGCGGGCGGGGAGCTACCTGCTTACCCGCAAAGTACTCGGCGGTGCTGATAGGGGTTACGTCAGCGGGGTCATGACCAGTTAGCTCATAGACACGCTTAGCTACTTGCGCCCAAGACACTACCTCGCCACCACCGGTGAGATTGTAGGTGCCGTAGGGGGCCTGCTGATCCAGCAGGTAGATAATGCCGCTGGCCAGATCGCTGGTGAAGGTTAGGCGACCCACCTGGTCATCAACCACGGACGGCTTAACGCCGCGCTCAGCTAGGCCAGCCATAGTGCGGATGAAGTTCTTGCCTTCACCCACCACCCAGCTGGTACGCACCAGGTAGTGCTTGGGGGCGGCGCTAACGGCGGCGTCACCACCAGCCTTGGACTGGGCGTATACGCCTAGCGGGCTGGGCGCCTCAGTTTCGGTGTGAGCCTGGGCGGTGCCGTCAAAAACATACTCGGTGGAGATATGCACCAGGGTGAAGCCGTGCTTGGCGGCGGCGCGGGCCAGGTTAGCCGGGCCGGTAGCGTTAGCCTTCCAAGCTAGCGGGCGGCCCTGGGCAGTTTCGGCGCCATCCACGTCAGTCCAAGCGGCGGCGTTAATCACCACGTCATAGGCGGAGAAATCAAAAGCCTCCATGGCCTCAGTGTCAGAAATGTCTACCTCAGGTAGATCCACCCCGGTGACCTGGTAGCCCGCCTGGGGTAGCTGACGCATCAGCTCGCGGCCCAGCTGGCCGTGGGCGCCGGTTACCAGTGCACGCTTAGCTGCCGGCGGGAAGGGGGTCACTGCTTCTAGACGCGGGTGAGCCAGGTCTTTGTCAGACAGGATGGCTTTATCCAGGCTGATGGGCCAGTCAATAGCCACAGTTTCATCAGCTAGGTTCAAGAAGGTGTATTCAGCGTCCGGCGACCAGTGGTCATTGACCAGGTAGGTGTAGGCCGTGTTGGGCTCTAGGGTCTGGTAGGAGTTACCCACCCCGCGCGGCACATAGACGGCCACGCCCGGCTCAATGATGGTGGTGTAGACCTGGCCGAAGCTAGGGCCTTCACGCAAATCCACCCAGGCACCAAAAACCTTACCGGTGGCTACCGAAACGTACTTATCCCAAGGCTCGGCGTGAATACCACGGGTAACACCCACCTCATCGTTAAATGAGATGTTGTTTTGTACCGGGCCAAAATCGGGCAGACCCAGCGCCACCATCTTTTCACGCTGCCAGTTTTCCTTGAACCAACCGCGGTTGTCTCCATGGACAGGCAAAGTCAGGCGTAGGAATCCGGGGATAGGAGTAGATTCAACGGTTAACTGATCGGGCATTGCTTTTCCGTTCTCAAACTGACGCGGCCTAATAATAGGTTAGCCGCTACCGTGACTTTATGCTTTAAAAAGCTAGAAATATTACACATAGAAGCGCTCGAAGATAACCCCCAGCCCCGCTAAGTTCAGCGCCATGACTGCGGCGAAAACCACTAAGGCCACGGCTGGCACTAGTTTATCTAGCCGCGCGCCACGCACTGGACGCCAGGGATTATTTTGCAGGCTTTGCACTGCTGCCTGGGTTAACAGGGCAGGCAGAGCGTATAGCCCTGCCACGGCAGGCAGGATATAGCGGCCTTGGAGCAGGTCGTCGTGCCCAGCCATGATGGAGTAGATAAAGCCCAGTAGGTTAATAGCTACCAGGTAGCCTACAGTTAACGCCAGGCACCACCAGATCCAGGTGGCGGTTTGGTTGCGTTTAGCTCCCAACTGCCGCTCTGTCCGCTTTTCAGTAACGACGGCGCCCTCCTCTGCGCTCTGAGCAGTGTCCGTAGCCGCAACGTCACCACTTACCCCAGCAGCGTCGTCGGCCTTTACCGCCAGGGGACGCAACCGGTTAAGCACCAGCCGCACACAGCGCTGAACCACCCAGATCAGGCAGATAATCGCAAACAGCTCCATGGCCTGAGCCAGCAGGTGATAGACGCGCGTTGGGTAAAACACATCCAACCACCCAAAGTTACCGAAGAACTGCTTAATCCAGCGAGCCTTAAACAGGGTGTAGTCATCTGCACTCTGGTCATTCCAAAACAGCTGCCACTGCTCCCACAAGCTACGCTGACGCACAGCTCCCATAGCCAGGCCTCCCCCGGCGTTTACCAGGTTCACCTGTGGGCGAGGGGCGGCAATCACTGAGCTAAAGCCCAGCATGACGCGGTAAATCGGCCACCAGATATACACGGCTATAAACCCGCCGGCGCTAAGCGCCGCACCTTTAAAAGCCAGTTTGAAGCTGCGGGCACGCACCGACACCACAATGAGTGCCAAAGCCACCATGGCCGCAATCAAAATACCTTGCGGTTTAGCCATGGCCACGCCTGTAGCCAGGCCCGCACCGGCCAGCCAGCGCAAGGGACGCTGCGCATTTAGGGCGCGGGTAGCTAAAGCCAAGGCCCACATGCTGGCGGCAATCACCAAAATATCGTTGTTAATAATGGCACTTTGGTGGGCAATCATGGGGTGAGCCAGTGCCGACAGCGACACCAGCGTGGCCACCAAAGCCCGGCGCGGGAACAGCTGACGGGCAAAGTAAGCCATACCCAGCGCCCCCACTACCGCTAAAGCCACTGATAGTAGGCGCACATCGTAGTACTGGCTCAGGCCCGTGTGCGGCGAAAGCTTATATACCAGCGCCCCGACCAGGTAATAACCGGGCGGATACTGGGTCACTTGCGGACGTACCAGGGCGCGGTCAGGCAGCTGATTGAGCTGTCCGTTTAGCGAGGAGATCTGGCTGTAGTCAAACCGGTCTGTGCCCCAGGCATAGAACAGGTTGGAGGATTCATAAGCGCGTACTAGCTGTGGAGAGTAGTTAGCTAAGCCCCGAGTTAGGCCGCTATCTGGGCCATTGTGGGTGGCTAAATACTGTATGTAGGACACATGCTGGTACTCATCCATCCCGTTGAAAATAGGGATAACTGCCGCCCACACTAGCGCCTGGAACAGGGCGAAAGCCCCAACCAACGCCATAGTCCAACGCGAGCGCCGCACCGCCAAAACAGCAGCTGCCACAGCGCTGACGGCGGTAGCCGCAAACCAAATCACTAATGCGGGGGTGCTGACCCACCAGGGGCCTAGTCCTTGGGAGCGTTGCAGGCCGCGCTGCAAGGTACCCCACCAACTGGCATCGGAGTAGATGGGCAGCAGGGCGGTGGTGGTTACTTCCCCACTGCCGCGCAGGTTCTCTTCACGCCCGGCCAGCTCTTGATCGTTTAGGGTAGCCCCACCAGCTTTAAGTACCTGCTCGCCGGTTTTGATCTGGTAATTGGTTTGATCCGAAACGTGACGTTTGCGCTTTTCATTGGGGCGGTCGGGGTCTGTAGCTGAGACCGGGTTGTAGTAGCGGGTGACTACCACGGTGGGTTTGTCAGCTTTAACGCTGAGCGCCACTTGGTAGGTTTTACCTTTGGAGTTGGCGATGGGTTTAAAACCCATAATTTTGGTGCCCGAGTCGTTTAGCAGGGCCTGGCTACAGGGCAGGCTTTGGCTGGCCACCTGGGTGAAGGTTGGGGTGGCTGCAGCGTTTTGGGCAGAGGTGCTTGGGGCCGGCGTGCTTTGGGTCGGCGTGCTGTGGCTCGACGTCGCTTGGGCTTGGTCTGCTTTAGCTTGGCTCGCCTGCTCCTGGGGAACTAGGGCTTGGGTGCCAGGCTGGGGGTGTACTTCACTTAGAGTCAGCTCTAGGCGGCAGCTAGAGTCCATAACGCCCAGTTTGAATTGACCTTGCAGCCCGTCTAAACCGTTCTCGACGGCGGTAAAGCGCTGGCGCAGAGTCTCGCCGTCTTTAATTGACACAAAGCCGCCAGAAAGCGAGTCACGCAGCAACTGCTGTTTATCGGACAGGTGCCCACCCTTGGCGGGAACAATTAGCACCGCTGCCGCAAAGGCTGCCGCTAGCGCCGCCACTACCGCCAAGGCGGTTAGAAAAGCCGTGTTTTGTCGCAGTTTTACCAGCATTTTAGGCTTTAGCTGCAGCGGCATACTCATAGGCCTTAATGTGTTCTACCGCTGCGCGCTGCCAGGTAAATTCGCTGGCGCGCTTTTGGGCGGCTGCCCCTAGCTGCTGGCGTAAGGTGGCGTCAGCGCTAAGTGAGCTTAAAGCCTCGGCGATAGAGTCGACGTCGGGTTCACAGTAAGCTACGGCGTCGCCACCCACCTCAGGCAAAGACAGCTCCCGGGTGGTTAGCACGGCCGCGCCGCAAGCCATGGCTTCTAGCACCGGTAGGCCAAAGCCTTCACCCACACTGGGGTAGGCCAAAACCTGGCAGCCGGAGAGGAAACCGGGCAGATCCTCTAGCGGCAGGTAGCCTGGGCGCAGCACGCGCATGTGGCTGGGCACGCCTGCCAAGGCCGGCTCGATTTCTTCATCCCAGCCTTTACCGCCTGCTAACACTAAGGCTGGCGGGTTGGGCTGCTGACTAAAGGCCTGCACCCAGGCGCGCACCAGTGCGGGCACGTTCTTACGCGGCTCTAGCGTGCCCAGGAAACCAATGTAGGGCTGGCCGGTTAGGCCTAGGGAGGCGGCTACGCGCTCACGCTCAGTATCTGAGACCGGGTAGAAACGTTTGGTGTCTACCCCGTGGTAGGCCACGAAGTAGTTTTCGGGGCTACCCCCGGCGTATTTGATGGACTCGTCGCGGGTGGCAATGGAGGGCACAATCAGCGCGTCGGCGTGGTTGGAGGCGCGGGTGATGGCGGCGGTGAAGAACCGCTGCTTTAGCGGCGAGTGGGCCTGGGGGTGGGAGAAGAACGTGGCGTCATGCAAGGTTACGGCCACGCCCACATTGGGTAGCGCCAGGCGCGTGGGGTAAGTGTAGTGAGGGCAGTGCAGTACATCTGGGCGCCACTTACGTACCAGGGCCGGCAGACCCGACTGCTCCCAAGCCATACGCACCGGGCGGCGTTCAAGCAGGTGCGGCACGGTGATGATGTGAGCGCGCGGGGCGCGGGCGGCGAAATGCTCGGCGTCGCGGCTTTGCACTGCCAAAGCCAAGTTAACGCCCTGGGATACCAAACATGGCACCAAATCATCTACATATCGTCCCACGCCGCCCAAATTTGCGGGGATGGCCGTGGCATCTAGCAGCACCTTCATGTCACTAGCATAAAGGTAAAGCTATGGGCGGTAGTCTTGGCACATGCGCTTGTCGTTTGCTTCCGCCCCCGTCACTGAGTCTTCAACCGCTAAAGATGCCGCTCAAGGCGCTTTTCAGGCGCCTAATGATGTGCGCGTGGCCATGGTGGTAGAGCAAATGTGGCAGCCGGTACCTGGCGGTTCTGGCACTTATATCACTAACCTGGCCCACAGCCTGCGCGCCCAGGGGGTGAAGGTTGCCGGTATTGCCGCCCGCCGCAGCCATAATGATCCGGGCTCCAGCGCGGTGGGTTTGGAGACTATGCCGGTGCGTTACGCGAATTTGCCGCGCCCGGCCCTGTATGAGTCTTGGAACCGTTTGCGCTCTCCCCTAGCTGAAGCTATTTTGCCGGCCTCTGACCTGGTTCACGCCACCACCTGGGCTATTCCCCCCACTCGTAAGCCGCTTGTGGTAACCGTGCATGACCTGGCATTTTTGCGTAACCCCGAGCATTTCACTAAGCGCGGTAACAGCTATTTCCGTAAGTCTTTGCAGCGCACCATTAAAGAGGCCCAGGCGGTGATTGTGCCCTCCCAGGCCACCGCCGATGACTGCTATGAGGCCGGAATTGACTCTGAGCGCGTGCATGTGATTCCTCACGGCGTTAGTGTTCAGGAGGTAAGCGCCTCCCAGATTGATCTTTTCCGCACCGCTTATGGGCTTTCGCGTCCCTATGTATTGTGGACTGGCACCCGTGAGCCGCGTAAAAACCTGCCCGGCTTGCTGCATGCTTTTTCCCGTATTGCCGGCGAGTTCCCGCAGTTGGATCTGGTTTTGGTAGGTCCCAGCGGGTGGGGCGACGACGCCGTGGAGCGCCAGTTGATTCAGGCTATCGGCACTTCCCGTGTGCACGTGCTCGGACACCTGGCCCAAGACACCCTGCAGCAGGCCTATGCGGGGGCGCGTGCCTTTGTGTTCCCCTCCTACTGGGAAGGTTTTGGCCTGCCGGTGCTTGAAGCTATGGCTCATTCGGTGCCGGTGGTGACTTCGCTGGGTACTTCCACCGCTGAGGTGGCCGCAGATTGCGGAATTTTAGTGGAGCCTAGTGACCCCGACCAGATTGCTGCCGGGCTGCGTCGAGTGCTTGGCCGTGAGCATGATCATTTTGCTTTGGCCGGCTATGAGCGCGCCCAGGCTATGACTTGGAAAGCTTGCGCTAAGGCGCATCTGCGCGTCTACCAGCAGGTTATGGAACAGGCCAAAAAGTGAGTCAGCAGCGTAAAAGTGTGCGGGTAGTAATTGTTAACTGGCGTACCCCGCTGTTAACGGAGCGTGCTGCCCGCTCCTTGTGGCCCCAACTGCAAGCTGGCGATGAGCTGGTGGTGGTAGATAACGCCTCTGCCAGCGTCGATCCGCACGATAATTCCCTGACCCACTTACGCCATCTGGGAGCCGAGCTGGGTAGCGCCGGCCCGGCTCGCTTTGGCCTGGTGCAATCTAGGCGCAATGGTGGATTTGGCTATGGGGTTAACTTGGGGGCGCGTAACCTGCGCCAGGACGCCTTGGTGCTACTAAACAGCGACGCCTACGCCTTGGAAGGCTTTGTTGAGGCTCTAACTGCCCCCTTGGGTCATGATCTGGTGGAGGCCACCACTGCCCGCCTGCTGCTAGAGGGTAGGTGGCGTCTTGTTGGCGACGGCGCCGAGCCCCCCAACCCGCAGGCCCCCATCTCGCAGCCCTCCGGCGGCGTCGGCCCTAACAACCCCGGCGGCGTCGAATCCACCAGCCCACAGTCCCCCAGCGCCGTCGGCCTTGACTCCCCCGGTGTAGAAGCCCAAACCGAACCCGCCGCTACCACCCAAAGCACCGGCTCAGCCCAGCTGCGGGGCCTAGATGGCGGCATCTGGATTAGCGACCCAAGTGGCGTGGAGCTAATCAACTCCACCGGCAACGTAGTAGATGCCTGCGGCAACGGCTATGACCGCTCCTGGCTGGCCCCAGCCAAGCAGGAACATGACAGCCCTGAAGTGTTTGGTATTTGCGGTGGGGCCTGCGCGATTAGTGCCCGTGCCTGGCGTCAGTTGGGCGGGATGCGCCAAGACCTGTTCATGTACTACGAGGACACCGATTTTTCTTACCGCCTGCGCCGCTCTGGCTACAGCGTGGAGTATGTGCGCCAAGCCCAAGCCCGCCACGCCCATGCGGCTTCATCCGATTCGGCTTCAGAAGCTTTCACCACCTGGAATACCCGTAACCGTCTGCGTGTGGCCGCTCGCTATGCGCCGGCCTCGGTGGCGGTGCGGGCCCTAGTTAACACTGGTGGACGCATGCTTTTAGGCCCCCAGCGTCAGGCTCGCGCCCAGGGTTTAGTTCAGGCACTGGCCCACGCCCCACAAGATCTGTACGCACGTATCGGCTAGTTTTAACCAACTAGTTTTAGGAGAATGCCATGAGCGCGCTAGTTAGCGTGATTATGCGTACCCGCAATCGCCCCATTTTTCTCTCCCGCGCCCTGGTCAGCGTGGCCAGCCAGCAGCTGGGTGACTATGAGCTGATCATTGTTAACGACGGCGGCGAAACCCAAATTGTGCAGGCGGCCCTGGATAAAACCTCCCCTGAGCTGCAAGAGCGCACCCAGGTGGTGACTAACCGGGTCTCTAACGGGCGCGAGGCTGCCCTGGAATCTGGTTTGGCCTGCGCAGGCGCCCCCTTCTTCGCTATTCACGACGACGACGACACTTGGGACCCGCAGTTTTTAAGCAAAACTGTGGCATTCTTGCAGGCCCATCCCCACCTGGGGGCGGTGGCCGCACGCACCCAGCTAGTTAGCGAAAAACTTGAATCTGACGGCACTATCACTATTCTTGAGCGAGCTGATTTGGCTTTAGAACGCCACAGTTTCAACCTGATCGATATGCTGGTGGGTAACTATATTCCCCCTATTTCCCAACTGATTCGCCGCACCAGCGCTGATCTGGTGGGGCATTGGGATGGGCGGCTGAGCACCCAGGCTGATTGGGACTTTAACCTGCGTCTATTGCAGGCCCAGCCGGCAGGTTTCCTAGAGGGGCCGGCGCTAGCTTTTTGGCATCAGCGCCCAGGTTTGGCTGGTGAAAGTGGCAACTCGGTGATCACTGCCGCGCTAGAGCATCAGCAAGACAACCTGGCTATTAGGGAAAGCTATCTGCGTACCGACTCCCCCAGCCCGGCTTTAGGCCAAGCGCTGGTTAGCGCCGAATATTATCGCCGCTCCCAGGCCCAGCTTGAGCAGGTTTCCCAGGGTGTACATGAGGCTCTAAACCTGGTACACGCGGATTTAAACCAGCAGGTGGCCGCCTTAACTAAGCAGGTGCAGCAGTTAAGCGAGCAACTAGTCCAACTACAAGAACTGACCCAGCAACTGCAAGAGGGCAGTTTAAGTGCCCGGCTGGGCAAGCTGCGCGGGTCAGTTAACACAGACTAAAGGCTGCGCAGAGCTGCTGCACACTGCTGTTGAGCTGCAGATCCGTCAGTCTTGCTTTTGTTCAGCTTCGCGTTCGGCTTCCTTCTGCTTGCGCAGTTCTTCAGCTAGCCGGATCTGCTCACGAGCTAGCTGATCAAACTCAGCCTTACCGCGTGGGGTGATTGAAAGCATTTCACGCTCAGGCTGCAGGTTGCCATAGCTGGCCCCCAAAATTACCAAGCCACCGCTTTCCATACCCGGCCCAGGCAGCACATCAAAGCGCCGTCCCCTTTGCAGGGCATCAATAATCGCGGTCATTTCCTTGTTCTGGATAGCTGCGGAAATAGTGAAAGAGCCCGGAGAGAGGTTCAGGGCTGGAATATGAATCTGCAGGCTGCCGGTACCCGGCTCAATAGAGCGGGGCACAAATCCGGCGTCGCGCCCGTGCAGGCCCCACACCCATACGCCGTCGCGACTGTCGATAGAAACCCCAAAAACGGGCTCTTCAATGCGCTCATGGGCTTCATAATCCAGGCGGATATTTACTGCCTGGCCCGGACGCACCATAGTTACCGGCGCACCGGACTCATCAAGCACTTCAATCTTGGTGATTTGTGCCTGGCCGGTACCAAAGCGAGTACCGCCGCCTTCAACCTTAATGGCCTGGTGAGCCACGTCAGAGTAAGTGTCCACCACCTGGGCGGCGTTACCCACCTCCACCAGTTTGCCGTGATCTAGCCAAGCTGCCTGGTCGCAGAAGGAACGCATCTGCTCAAGGCCATGGCTAACCACCACCACTGTGCGTCCGTCCTGCTTAAGCTGGGCGAATTTCTCCATGCACTTGTTTTGGAACTCTAAGTCACCAACCGCAAGTACCTCATCAACCAGCAAAATATCTGGCTCTACATGGATAGAAACCGAAAAGCCCAGGCGCACATACATACCTGAGGAATAGTTTTTAACCGGCTGGTCGATAAAGCGCTCCACGCCAGAAAAATCAATAATGGCGTCAAGTTTAGAGTCAATCTCTTTAGGGCTCATACCCAAAATGGCGCCGTTAAGGTAAATATTTTCACGCCCCGACAGCTCCGGGTGGAAACCTGACCCAACCTCCAGCATGGCGGCCATGCGGCCAGTGGCACTAATAGAGCCAGTGTCGGGGGTAAGAATCTGGGCAATACATTTAAGCAGGGTGGATTTACCTGAACCGTTATGACCCAGCAGGCCGAAAGTTTTACCGGCAGGGATATCGAAAGTAATGTCCTGTAGCGCCCAGAAATCCTCGTATTGGGCCCGACGACGCTGCAAAAACGCGCCTTTAAGGGACTGGTTACGGTCTTTATAAACCCTAAAACGCTTAGAAACGTCGTTAATAGTAATTGCGTTAGTCATTACAGCTCCTCCACAATGCGCGCACTGTAGCGGCTAAAGACCCAGCGGCCCAGCCCAAAAGACAGCACAGCCCAGCCCAGGCAGCCAAGCCACACGCCCAGCGAGGGATTAGCGAAATCGTATAGGCAGCTGCGGTAAGCCTCTAGGAACAGCTCAGCCGGGTTCATGCGGAAAGTGGTGGTCAGCGGTAGCGGGTGCCCACTAATCTGCCAGCCCTGAGCAAACAGTCGGTTTTGTAGCTGATCAAGCATAGACAGTGGGAAAACCACGCCTGAGGCATACATCCACACCTGGTTAAAAATCTGCCACAGGTGAGAGATATCGCGGAAATAGACGCTGGCAATAGCTAGCATCATGCCTAGGCCGGTAGTAAATACGGCCGCTAAAACGGTAATAGCAATTAGCTGCGGAATAAACAGCAGCACCGTGGGGCCACCGGCAATCAGCATAATTACCAGTAGCACCGTTAATTCAAAGGCAAAGTCATAAACCAAAGCCAATACTGCTGAATAAACCAGGGTTTGGCGCGGAAAGTACACCTTGGTTAGCAGTCCAGCGTTACCCACTAGGGAATCCATGGACCGCATAACCGAGTTAGAGATAAAGTTCCAGGCAATAATGCCCACGCCGATCCACAGCGCGAAAGCATCAATCCCCGAGTTTTTACCAGGCTCCACCCCGCCACGGAAAACCAAGCCGAAAATCACCGAGAAAACCGCGATGGTGGCCAGCGGGTTGATAAACGACCAGGCACGGCCCAGCGCAGTTCCCTTAAATTCTGAGGAAATAGAGCGCCGAGCCATCCTCCAGGTCAGATCAATGACCCGTTTACGCTCGTTCATTACCCTCCTTAGTGTCGATGTAGCTTACGTACAGTCGCGGCACCTTTACGAACTAAGCGATACGCGGGTTTAAGCGCATTGCCTACCTTGGGTTGGCGCAACATGATGTTGACTTTGATACTTGCCAACACGTTGGGTATTGGACCCCCGTGAGCTTTAAGGTAGGGAACTTGATCAATAGTAAAGGGAGGTAGGAATGAGGACACTGCGGCCAGCTTGTACTCCAAGTAACCGTAGTAAACCTCAGCCCACTTGGGGGCTAGCACTGGGCGCACATAGAAGCCTTCGCTCAGTGCAGCATAAGCCATAAGGCGCTCTAACACGTGGGCCAAAGAGCCATCCTTATAGCCGCCCTCAACGGGGAAGTTTTCGGGCTTAAAACCGGCGTTAACCAGCTTGGTTAGGGCCTGGGGGCGAGCAATGAACATGGAGCCGTAGGTGGCCAGGGGCATGTCCTTGTCGAAGGGGACATTAATCCCCAGGCGTTTGGCCACAGCCTGAGCCGGCTCACGGTTAGTGAACCAGGCGTGGCCCATGGTTGGGTAACCCATGTGCGGCAGCGGCGCTAGCACCATCCCCAGGGCGGGGTGGGCGGCAAATTCAGCCAAAATATTGGCCACATGCGCACGTGAATTTAGCAGGTTGTCGTACAGGTGAGTTTTAAACAGCTGGGCGGCGTTATAGTCATCCTGCACTGATTTCTTGGAGTGAATCTTGACCACAATGTCCCACTTGCCACTGGCCAGTACGTCATTGCAGTCAACCAGGAAAGCACCAATGTCACGGCCCCGGTTGGAGGCCACTACACGCACTTCACCTTCAACCCCGTATCGCTCCATGACGGCGCGAATCTGGGCCTGGTTTTCCTCATTAGAGGTGGTGGCCACCAAATAGTAGCCCTTGGGCAGTACCGATAGGCGCTCAAGAATTTCCTCAGCCATATCGGCGTAGAAAATGTGGGCTACAGCCAAAACTTTCTGCTTGGCGGCAGCGGCGTAGGTTTCCTCACTAGCGCTTTGGGGCACCACCCAGGTCAGGCCAGCGTTAGTGACCAGGTCGCGAGGCTTAGAGGTGCGTGCCAGGTTAGACAGGATCAGGTCCGTGTCATAGCCGGCCGCGCGGGCCTGCTCCAGCATGTCTGCACCAATAATCGCAAAGCGGTCTAGGTGCAGGGGGTTGTGGAATAGGTTGCGGCGTTTAAGGATGGGGCAACCGTCTTGCAGCAGCAAACTGGCGTTATCAAACACCGGGTTAGCTGAAGGGTAATCGTCTACGTTGTAGGCCACTTCATGGCGGTAACCCAGGGCGTTGAAGTAGCCGGTGAAACGGCTTTCGTGCCACTGGATAGAGTCGTTGTAAGACTCAATTGGGGGCATGTCTTCCCAGTAGGAGCGCCAGTCTTTAGTGGTGGACAGGCTGGAACGCACCGCAATCCAGTGGGACTGGATGTGGCGGGGCATAACCAATTTAGGTAGGAAGGGGTGGGGGCGTACTTCATCGTGTTCAGTGATGCCCCAAAAGTCGGTGTCCCACTTGTCTGTACGCTCAAATAGGCTGGCCCAGGGGTGGATGGGGGCGAAGAAGGTGTAGTTAAACAGCACCAGCTCGTCATAGTCGCCCATATGGTCCCAGCCCAGGTGGCGTAAACCGTCACGGTAGGCACCGACGTCGTAGCCGACGTTTTTACGCTCCATAACTTCGCTAGAGACTGACTCTAGACGCTTACGGTTAGTCTCATCCAGGGGCGAGTTAGACACCACCAGCAGGTAGTCCATGTGCTGCTGGAGTGAACCCAAGCAGCCCAGGATGTAGTCGTCTACTTTGCCTTCAGGGTCATAGAACAGGAAAATACCAGCGCGTTTCACTCAGGCCTCCAGGCTTTCGCCACTTAGCGCCAGGATCTGCGCGATCTTGGTGGCGTCTCCCCACACTCCAGGAGAGTCGTAGGGGCGGTCAGGGAAAGCTCCATACTGCAGGGTTAGACCCAGGTTGTTTTCCTGGATGTAGGCCTCTACCCGCTCGGCTAGGCTCATGGGCTTGCCGGTGCAGACGTTGATAATGCCGTCAATCTGGTCTTGGGCTACCACAGCAGAGATCTGGCGGGCCAGCTCGGTGATGGAGATAAAGTCGTATAGGTTCTTGCCGGTGGTAAAGGGGAAGGTGGTTTTACCCTCATTAGCGGCAGCAAGCAGCTTGGAGAAAATGGAGGAGCCGTGGGCGTCGTCGCCAACAATGTAGTAGGCACGAATCCATTGCATCTGCGCCCCATACTGGTTGGCTAGCAGGGCGGTGATTTGGCGTAGGGAGTTCTTGGAAACCCCGTAGAGAGAAGCCGGATTGCAGGGGGTGTCGGCGTCGATGGCGCCTTCCCAGTAGCCCACCTCGTGCATGGAACCCATGACCGCGATCTGCTTTAGCCCACCCTTTAGTAGGTTTTCAATCAGATGGTAGTGCTTGGGTAGATCATCAATATGAGCCGGGGAGTTGTGCACAAAACCGTCACGCCAAGCCAGGTGAATAACTGCGTCGGGGCGGCCAAGCTGGTCGTAAATATCCTCACCAGCATTGAATAGGTCTACATCCACGCGGCGAGCACGTGGATCTACTTCATCTAAGCGCAGGTCAACTACGCTTACGTCAAGCCCGCGCGCGAGTAGGGCCCGCACCACGTGGCGTCCGATATAGCCACCAGCACCAGTTACCAAGACAGTTTTCGCCATAGTTGGTAGTTTACCAATCAGCTTTAAGCACGTCAGCTTTAATGATGTAGAGACGAGTCATGCGAGATATGGCATTATTGACATATTCCGCATGTTTTCCCAGGCATAGAAAGTGAAAGCCCATGCACGTTCTAATTACCGGCGGTGCTGGATTTATCGGCGCTAACTTTGTACACCAGACCCTAGTGCGTCACCCTGACGCCAAAGTCACGGTCCTAGACAAGCTAACCTACGCCGGTAACCCGCTGTCGCTAGCGGATGTAGCCGACAAGGTAACCCTAGTTGAAGGCGACATTGCTGACCGCGACACGGTTGACCCGCTAGTGGCCGACGCCGATGTGGTGGTGCACTTCGCCGCTGAGTCCCACAACGACAACTCTCTGCTTGACCCCTCCCCCTTCATCAAGACCAATCTGGTGGGTACTTTCACCCTGCTAGAGGCGGTACGCGCCCACGGTACCCGCTTCCACCACATCTCCACCGATGAGGTTTACGGTGACCTGGAGCTGGACGACCCAGCTAAGTTCACCCCCACCACTCCTTACAACCCCTCCTCCCCCTACTCCTCCTCCAAGGCCGGCTCTGACCTGCTGGTACGCGCCTGGGTGCGGTCTTTCGGGGTTGAGGCCACTATCTCTAACTGCTCCAACAACTACGGCCCCTACCAGCACATTGAGAAGTTCATTCCGCGTCAGATCACTAACCTGATCGACGGCGTGCGTCCCAAGCTCTACGGTGCCGGTCAGAACGTGCGTGACTGGATCCACGTACTAGACCACAACGACGCCGTATGGGACATCATTGAGAAGGGCCGCATTGGTGAGACCTACCTCATTGGTGCTAACGGCGAGAAGAACAACAAGGAGGTTGTGGAGCTGATCCTGGAGCTCATGGGCCACGACCCCAGCGACTACGAGCACGTTGCTGACCGCCCCGGCCACGACCTGCGCTACGCCATCGACAACTCCAAGCTGGTTGAGGAGCTGGGTTGGCAGCCTAAGTTCACTGACTTCCGCTCTGGTCTGCAGGCCACCATCGACTGGTACCGCGACAACGAGGCCTGGTGGCGTCCGCTCAAGGCTGAGGTTGAGGCCAAGTACGCTGCTCAGGGCCAGTGATTTAGCGCCGCAGTGAGCTAACGCCCCTGCCAGTGAGCTCCGCTAGCGCCAGTATTCTGGCCCTGTAGCAGGGATCAAACAGCAAAGTCCCCCGGGAGTAAATGAACTGCCGGGGGACTTTTTAGCGGTGCGGCCTTTAGCGGCGCGCCAGAGATCTTGTTAACGGCGCAGCCGGGGCGGACTTAGCGCATCGCTCCTTTGTTAGCAGCGCAGCTTGTATAGGTAAGCCCCGCCTTGCTGGTCTACCAGCTCCATAGTGTCAGTAGGCCAGCGCACCAGCGAGTTATCCCAACGTAGCGGGGCGCGCCCATCAGCCAGGGGCCCGGTGCGGTAAGGCCACAGGTTAGAGTGGGCATCCTCAGTTAGATAGTGGGTTACCCCGTAGCTGCGCAGCAGCTGGCAAGAACGTGAGTCTGGCCCAAAGTAGAGGTAAGCCTTAAGGATTTTGGCTTCCGCCGAGGTTTGGCTGGGTTCGGCGCGGGTGGCGTACATGACGCGCACATTAGCTAGCGGCCAGGCGTAGGTTTCCCCGCGTGAAGGGGCACCAATTAGCTTATCTCCCGGCCCCATGTGAGTGGCGGAGCGTTGCAGCAGGATGCGGGCGTCGTCGGACAAGATTGTGCCGTAGTCGATATGCCCGCTTAAATAGACTCCCTGCAGCTGGCGGATATGCCCATTTGCCGTGCCGACGACGCCGCCAGCCCCCAGCAGCACTAGAGCCACCATGGCCGCTAGGGGGCGGCGCGAGAATACCTTTTTACCCCTGTCTAGCAGCCACTCAATAGCGCCGGCAATCAGTAGCAGACACAGCAGTAGCGCTAGGGGTTGTAGGCGACTTTTTTGGGTGTACCAGGGGGCACCAACTAGGCGACCAATCCAGTTAGGCCCGTCGGTTAGCATAATCAGCGCCAACACTAGCGCCCAGGTGCCCAGCAGTAGTTTGCGCCGGCATTTATAGGCCTGCCAGGCACCAATTAGCACGGCAGTTGCCACTAGCGGCGCAGCTAGTGCATTGGCGTTGGCGGTGGGCCCATACATGCCCAGGTCAGTTAGGCTTTGTAAGAGCCCCGCAAGCCCTATACCGCCGGGGCGCTCAAAGGCAGCCATAGCACTTAAAGTAGCGCGCATAACCCAGGCTCCCCCAGCCACCAGCGCGGCGGTTAAACCCAACAGGCTAAACACTAGTTTGCGCGGCAGTGCCCGCAAAGCCAGCCAGATCCACGCGGCTAAGGTGGGAGCCATTAGCACGGCCATATTGAATGCGGCTGTGCCGTGAGCCATCAGCGCCCCAAAAGTGCCTAGCAGGCAGCTAAACACTAAAGGCCACCAGGTTTTTGGCCCTTTAATAGTTCCAGGTAAAAGCCCAGGTAGCTGTAGACGCTGCCCCAGGAGTGCTAAGGCCAGTAGGGCGCCGGGCAACGCCAGTAGAGATAAGCCGTAGGGCCACACTGCCAGTGAGGTCATGGCTGTCCAGCCCAGACCTGTAGCCAGGCAGCCGACTACCACCAAGGCGGCGCCAGCCCAGGGGCGTGGGCGAGTAAAGGCACTTTGCACTAACCCCAGCAGCACGCAAGGCCACAGCAGCCCTAGGCAGGCATAGACCGCAGCCAAGCTAGCCACTGAACCATTAGCGGGAATCAGTGCCACTAAACAATGCCACAAGGTGGGATAATAAGCGCTTTTATCGGTGAAATAGAGCGAATTTAAACCCCCAAATGGGGAGGGATTACCGGCGTTACGAATAGCCATTACCGCGCTTTGGTGAAACACCGAGTCAAAAGCTTGGGCGGGCGCCCCCCAATCAGGCAGGCCAAAAGCAAACAGAGCCAGCGTCGTCGTGGCTACCAGGGCCACAGCCACCAGCCCACTTAACACTGAAGCATCAGCCAAGCCGGCGCGGCATTTGCCCACCCAAGCCCGCCTAGGGGTGCCCACACAAGCCCGCCTAGGGGCGAAAAGCAAAGTTCCACGTGAAACAATTGCCGCCGCCGCAGTAGCCAGGAAAATTAGCCAGTAGCCCGCTGGCAGCGCCCCCAGAACCGGCACCCTAGAGAGCCAACCCAGGCCGGTCAGCTGACTAAAGGGGCGATACCAGTGAATCCCTGCCGCCGCGCAGCCCAACTGGGCTAGGCTCGCCACCCCCAGGCCCAGCGGCACAGACATAGACAGGGCGCTGGCCCCGCGCCAGCCCGTTAACCGAGCCAGCCCGAGGCCAGGGAGCATTATCAGCGCCGCGAAGCAGACCGCAGAGCCGATAACTGTCAGCATTTACTCGCCGCCACCGATGGTGATGCGCGGCACGCCGACGAATAGTGCCGGGTTAGTGACGCGGCGGCCGTCGAGCAGCAGGCGCACACCCGGCAGGTCAGCCGGGGTCAGCTTGCTGTACTCGGGGTGGTCAGCCTGCACAATGGCCACATCCACGTTCTCACCTAGGTGATAGGGCTGCCAGCCGAAGCCTTCCAGCTCCTCATCGGTGTACATCGGGTCCTGCACCAGCACCTGAGCACCGGCGGCACGCAGCGCGTCAACCGTGGGGAACACGCCAGAGAAAGCGGTTTCCTTAACCTTGCCACGGTAGGAGGCACCCAGTACCACTACACGCAGGCCGGTCAGGTCACCTAGGATCTCCTTGGCGCGGTCCACCACATACTGGGGCATGGTGGCGTTGAAGGAGCGGGCGGTGCGTACCACGGAAGCGTCGGGGTCAGTGGACAGGTACAGGCGCGGGTAAACCGGGATGCAGTGGCCACCTACCGCGATACCGGGGCGGTGAATGTGGGAGTAAGGCTGGGAGTTGCAAGCGTCAATTACGCGCTGCACGTCCACACCGATCTTGTCGGCGTAAACCGCGAACTGGTTGGCCAGGCCGATGTTTACGTCACGGTAGGTGGTTTCAGCTAGCTTGGCCATTTCGGCGGCCTCGGCGCTGCCCATGTCCCACACGCCGTTAGGCTGGGGTAGGTCTTCGCGCACGTCAAAGTCCAGCAGCTGCTGGTACAGGGCAATACCGCGACGGGTGCCATCCTCGCTTAGGCCACCAACCAGCTTGGGGTAGCGGCGCAGGTCCGCAAAGACGCGGCCGGTGAGCACGCGCTCGGGAGAGAAGATCAAAGTGAAGTCGCGCCCCTCTTCTAGGCCACTGATCTGCTCAATCATGGGCTTGAAGCGGCCGCGCAGGGTGCCCACAGGCAAGGTGGTCTCGTAGGAGACGATGGTGCCGGGGGTTAGGTGGGCGGCCAGGGACTTGGTGGCCTGATCCATCCAAGCAAAGTCAGGCTGCCAGGTCTCGTCGTTGACGAACAGCGGCACTACCACCACTACTGCGTCAACTCCGGGGATAGCCTCGGAGTAGTCCGTGGTGGCGCGCAGACGACCGGCGGGCACCAGCTCAGCTAGCTTCTCGGCCAGGTGCGCCTCACCCGGGAAGGGTTCTTTGCCTTCATTTACCAGATCTACGGTGTGGGGGTTAACGTCAACCCCGATCACCTCATGGCCCTTGTCGGCGAACTGTACGGCCAGGGGTAGGCCAATCTTTCCTAGAGCGACTACCGCAATGCGCATCCGGTTTTCCTCACTGTTTAGGGTTTTCAGGCTGTTATCTATTTTAAGCATGTGCGCTCGCAGCTGCGACGGCGTAAATCTCTTTGTACTTGGCAGCAAATGCGCCTAAAGCAAAACGACTCAGGCAGCTTTCGCGTCTACGCTCGCGTCCAGCTTTATCGCGCGGCCAGGTGGAGACTTGCTTTATGGCCGCCCCCAGCTCGGTTGGGTCCGCGCTAGCTACGACGACGCCGTCGCCGTCGCTAATGACCGTATTGGCACCCCAGGTGTCGGTAGCCACCAAAGCCGCCCCCGTAGCTAGGGCCTCAATTAGCACCATGCCGAAAGATTCGGTGATTGAGGGCAGCACAAATACGTCTAGCTGTTGGTTAAAGCCGGCCACATCCTTGACCATGCCCGGCAGTTCCAGTTGTTTTTCCACTCCCGCCTGGCGGGCGCATTGACGCAGACTGGCCTCAATTTCATCAGTTAGCGGGCCACCAATTATGAGCTGGACATCTGCCCCCAGTTGGGCGGCGGCGAAGGACTTAATCACCAGCTCAGGGCGTTTAACCGGGTCCAGCACCGACAAATGCCCCACCACCAGGGGCTTGCCGCTGTGGTCTGATACCGTGACTGCCTCCAGCTCGGGCGGCAGTAAGTTGGGCACATAATCCCACTGACCCCCCAGGCGCTGGGCAATGAAATCTGCGTGACCGCGCGAAACCCCAATGCGTTTAGCGGCGCTGGCGGCCACCTGCTGCTCAGCGCGACGGCCTAGGCCGGTACGCACCGGCATGTGGCCTAGTGAGCGGTGCTCGGTAAGCACCCAGGGCAGTCCATATTTGGCGGCCAACAGGTGGGTCAAAAAACCTGCCGGGTAAAGCGAGTGGGCGTGCAGCACATCGGGGCGCCCAAAGCGGCGCACATAGACCCTAAAAGCCCGCTCTAACTGGCTAAAGGCGGCGCGGGCATCAATCCAGCGGGCTTTAGGCAGCCAAGCTGGCAGATCCACGCGCACCACATTTAGGCCCTCTTCCTGGCTGACGCGTGGCCGCGAGCGCCGCGCGCTTAGGCCCCGGCGCCAGGCGGGCCCATAGACCGGGTGCATTTGCGGCGCCAACACACCCATTTGCAAGCCGGCGCTAGCCATGGCTTGGGCTTGTTGGCGGAAGAAAATTCCGTGTACGTCCTCTGGGCTGGCTGGATACCAGGAGGGAATTACCAGAACATGCATTACTCACCCATGATTTTGGTGATGTAACGCTCCCAGATCAGCAGCTGACTGTCGGCTGACAGCTCATGGGCGTGGGCGTGGGAGGCGGCCTTGAATTCCTGTACTTGGGTTTTGGTTAGACCTTTTAGTACCTGGGCTAGGTCGCTGGCACTGTAGCCTGGCGCCACCACGCCTAAACCGGCTTCTTCAACGATGCGGGCCATCTCAGGGCTGGGGCCTACCACTACACCTAGGCGGGCCTGCACAAAGTCAAAGAGCTTGTTGGGCAGGACGTTGGCGAAGTTGAAGTTGATGGGCGGTAGTAGGAACACCCCTAGGTCGTAGCCGTTGAGAGTTTCAATTAGCTGCTCGTAGGGCACTGGCGGGTGCACGGTGATGGCGCTGTTTTCCTGGGCTCGCTGTTTTAGGTGTTCTAGGTGCTCAGGGTCGTTGGGGGTTAGGTATAGGTCTAGGGTGCAGTTACCGGCTTCGATGACGCCGTCCACGGTGGCTTCAATGTTGCGTTCGCGGTGGGAGGTGCCTGAGTGCACTAGGCGGATGGGCTCAGCTACCGGGGTTGGGCTTAGCTCCCAGTAGGGGGTGGCGTTAGTGACTACCCCTACTTTGGCGCCGGTTTGTACCTCATATTCCTGCGCGATGCGCTTGGAAATGGTGGTGACTGACTGGCAGCGCGGCAGGTAGCGCTGGCATAGCCACAGGTACCAGGGGCCAATACGCTTAGCCCAGGGAGCGTGTTCTTCATGTAGGCGGGGGAAGTATTCGTGAATGTCGGCGTGTACCCCTAGGCGTGGGCGTAGGGAGAGGGCTAGCGGCACGGTGTCGATGTCGTCAGCTAGGATGGCGTCGAATTTAAGGCCTTTGAGGGCTTTGGCGGCGTTGCGTACGTCTGGCATCAGCCAGTAGCCGGCTTTGTAGGCTTTTAGCTCTAGTAGCGCATCCCAGGTTTTGCCCGGCAAGGTGGCGTGGGTTAGTTCCAGGTGGCGTTTGACGCCTTCGGGGGCGGGGCCAAAGCCGCAGGTAGTGACCTCATATTTGGGGCTGAATAGGCGCACTTGTTTAAGTACTCGCGCGTCGCGAGTAATGGGGGAAAACGAGATGATCAGTAGTTTTTTGCTCATATCTGCTCCTTAGGCCAAGCCCGCTAGGTGTGCCTGCACGGCGAATTCGGGTTCTTTTTCTACCAGCTCATCGAAGGTGCCGCTGGCTTTGAGCTGACCGGTACGCATGAAACAAATCATGTCGTTGTGGCGGATGGTTGATAGGCGGTGTGCCACTGAGATCACCGTGACTTGTCCGTGCAGCTGGGAGATGGCATTGGCGACGGCGTCCTCGGTTTTGGTGTCTAGTGCACTGGTGGCTTCGTCTAGCACTAGCACCAGCGGGTCTGAGTACAGGGCGCGGGCGATACCTAGACGCTGACGTTCACCGCCGGAGAGGGCCAGGCCGCGCTCACCGATACGCTCATTGATGCCCTCGGGGCGCCCGGCTATCACCTGGGAGAGCTGAGCCATTTCAATGACTCGCTTTACGCGCTCTTCGTCATAGTCATCGCCCCAGGTCAGGGCAATGTTTTGGGCGATGGTGGCGTCAAAGAGGGTCACTTCCTGGGGTACGTAGCCGACGCGTTTGCGCCAGGCACCTAGCACGTCGTCCATGTTTTGCTGGCCAATGAAAATCTGGCCTTGCTGGGGTACTAGTAGCCCCAAAATAATGTCTACCAGCGTGGATTTACCGCTGCCGGAGGTGCCCACAATACCTACGGAGGAGCCCATGGGGATGGTTAGGCTTAGGTCTTTAACGGCGCTGGTTTGGGCACTGGGGTAGGTGAAGGTGATGTTTTTTAGACGCAATGCGTCAGGTTCGCCCTGTAGCTGCTGGGTGCCTAGGTCTTCAGCGTTTTCCTGGTAGCGTTTGGCGTCGTTAATGTCGCGTAGCACTGCCTCTAGGTGGGGCAGGGAGTTGGCGGTGGTGGTCATAACTGACTGGAAGGTCACGATGGTGGGCATGATCCTGAACCCGGCCACACCAAATAGGGCAATTGCACTAAGCGCCCCGGTAGTGCCTTGACTCCACCAGGCCACTGCCCCTACCAGCACGAATCCACCCACCATGGCGGCTTCAATTACGCGCTGAGGCACGGCCCCGAGGAACTGGATGTTGGCGCGGGCTCGGGTGGAGCGTTCACGATTTTGATGCACTACACGTGAAACATCAGCGAATTTGTCGCGCAGGGTGATTTCTTTAAGGGAGGAGACCATTTCGGTCATGAGTTTGGTGATGCGCAGCGAGTAGCGCATATTTACTCGTCCGGCCACCACGGCTGAGCGGGAAACCACCAGGTTCATGAACATGGCTACCAGCCCCAGGTACACCAAGGTGATGAGGGCGGTTGAGGGCTGCGCTACCAGCAACACCACCACTACCGCAATAAAGCTGACGATCTGCTGGGGTAAACTTACCGCCGGCAGCAGCACACCGGAGACAGTATTGGCGATACCCACGTCGGCCATGCGCACGATTTCCGCCGTCGAGCGCGCCAAACGCTCAGTCCAGGGGGCGCGGATGTAGGCGTCAAAAAGCTCGTCACCAACCACCATTTCGTAGCTGGCGAAGCGGCGGGTGGCAAACCACTGAATCACCAAAGCCAAAATGGCTTTCAAAATCATCAGCGCACACACCACTAGCAGCAGCCAAGGATAGTTACTGGGGCTAATCTTGCCGAGCAGTGGCATGGTCATGGCCTCACCCTTGATCATGGGGGTGAGCATCAGGGCCAGTAGACCTAAAGCAACCGTATCTAAAATTGCCAAAGCTGAGGTGGATACCATGTATATCCACAAGAACCTATTAGTACCCTCCGGCAGCAAGGGTACTAGCTGGCGAATTGCGTCTATCAGACGTTTCATTTGTCTCCCCGGTTGAGGGTGTCTAGCAATTGGTTTAGTTTACGCGCGCCCCAATGGGCTACGCGGCTTTGGCGGCTAAACCAGCCGCGCGCGCTAACCGGAGCCACGGTATTAGCCGGGCCGCCTTGGTTCAAGTTGGCGGCGGCTTGGCGCGCACCCAGTAGGCGAGTTTGGCGCTCATCATCGCTGACGCCCTCACCGCCAGCAATGATCAGGGCTTCAACCAGGCGCGCCTCGTTACGGCTAAGCACCTGATAGTAGCGCGGGGCTAGCATAAGCACCTTGGTTAGTAGCGTGTAGAGGTAGTCAACATCATCCAGGCTTAGATCGTGGCTGTGTTTGGCCACTGCCGGCAGGATGCTTTTACGCACCAGGCGCACGGCCAGGGCTTGGCGGGCAGCGGGTTTTAGCTGCTCAGCCCAGGTGGAGCTGGCTACGATAGCCGCCCCGGCGCACTGCTGCGCAATGGTGAAGGGGGTGGAGGTGACCCGCACGCCGCCATCGTCGGCCTCAATATATTTAGGTGCGTTAGCTGGCAGTAGGTCGATGCGCTGGGCCACCATAAATAGGCGACTGGAGTAGGCCAGGTCCTCCCCCGTGCGTAGACCTGAGCTCATGCGGATTTGGTAGCGCTTTAGTAGCTCGGTGCGTACCAGCATCAGTGGCCCGGTGCGGTAGGTGAGGCGGTCTTTGACTGGGTCTAGGCGACGACGGCGTCCCACGCGCACCGGGGGTAAGTCTAGGGTGCCGGTGGCAGCCTCTAGGGTGGGTAGGATCAAAATGTCGACGCTGGGGTTGGCTTTAAGGTATTTAGCCCAGGCTTTACCGGCCCCGCTTTGGTAGTAGTCGTCTGAGCCCATGGCGGTTACGTAGGGGGCGGTGGCGGCCTCCAGGCCGGTATTCAGTGGGCCAGCCGGCGAAGGAATACCATCTGTGCAGGTCAGGATCTGTACGCGGGAGCCGAACTGTTCTAGGCGTTGGCGGATAGGCTGCGGATCAATATTGTGCACCACCACGATTGCGCCATTGGTGGTGTTGCCTTCCACCACACTGGCTACGGCACGTTCAATAGGACGCTCATAGCGGTGGATGGCGATCACTACCTGCACTAGGGGGCGAAACTTTTTTGTCACTGCGACCCTCCTAGCACTACCTGATCTAGCAGCGGCAAGGTCACCTGGGCGTCAAGGTTAGCTAGCGTCCACTGACTGGCCTGCTCAGCTACCTCTGGCTTAGTTAAACCAGACTCGTTGGTGTTATCCAGAATGCGTTGCGCTGCAGCGCGGGGGCTGTCCACTACCCAGTCAGCGGGGTAAATGGTTTCGGGCCCACCCAGGCTGGCCAGGCCCGGCCAGTTACGCACTACCGGCAGGCAGCCCGAAGCGGCGCCTTGCTGCACTGAAATATGTACGCCTTCAACCATAGAGGAGGACAAAATCACGGTAGCTTTACGCAAAACCTCGGGCATATCGCTGCGGTAACCCAAGCTTTGCACGCCCAGCTGCTGGCAGCGCTGGTTGAAGCTATCCCAATAGCTACCCTCAGCTGTGGGCTCCTCCCCCACTAAGGTAAGCTTCCAGGGTTTGTCAGAAAGCTGGCGCAGCTGCTCAAGCACATCTAGGGCCCAAGCGGGGTCTTTAACTAGGCGGTCATAACCCACCAGCATGATGCTGTACGCAGCCGGCTGGAGTTTGGACAGCTTAAAAGAAACCAAATCCATACAGTTGGGAACATAGTTAATGCGGGTACGCTCAGCTAGCCCCAATACGGTTGAGGTCAGTGCCCGCGTAACCGGCGGGGCGATAGTGATTAGGTCACAGACGTTTTCCCAACGGGTAAGCAGCGGCATCATAGTAAATGCCTCAAATTTGTGAACCCGCACCAGTAGACGCGGGCTACCTACGCTAGTTAAATCCGTGCCGCTTAGACGCGCGGCCAGGGCACTGCCCCACTCCACATAGACTGTGTCAGCCCACTGTAGATCTTTACGTAAAAATTCTGGAACCTCAGTGTCACGGTTTTCTAGCCGGTCAGTGACGGTTTGCAGGACTGAACAAAAATCTAGTTCTTCGTCTCCCAGCTGGCGGATACGCACCTGGGCTTTTTGCGGCCAGTAGCCAATGATTGGCTCCATAAAGTTGAAGTTTATGTCGGTAAGCACCAGTAGATGCTCAGCGCGTGGACGCTGAGCCTGCACCACATGGGCGCTTACCACCTGGTTACCGCCTGCCTTGGCCCAAGGCAGATCCACGCCGGTGGTGGCCACCTGAGCGGGCTCCACTATGGCGCCGTCACCGCGCAAACGCGCCACCACTGGGGAGGTAAACAGGTAACTACGCAGACGCGGATCCATCTCAGCGATAGGCGAATGGCTAAGCCCCTGCTCAATGGTGGGGTGGAAAATCAGTTTCAGGGCCTCTAAAACCTGTGTGGCGTCGCCTTGGGCCCCGGCACGTTCAAGCAGGACGCTAGCGTGCTCTAGCCAATTAGGGGCTAGCTCCTGGTAGGAGCCATCTGGGTCTGCCTCTAGGCGTGACAAATCCAGCAGTACCTGAGAACGCGCTTGGTCTGCCATACCTGCCCCCTTCCACAGCATCCGCGAAATGGCGCCGTGGCCCTGGTTGGCGGCCACATAACCAGCTTTAACTAGAGTGTCAGTTAATTTACTCATCAGTGTCCTATAGTTCTTGAGCACCAGGCCAGTGATCATATTTAACGCCCGGCGGGGGATCTGGGATACCGTTAGGCTCCCATTCGGGGTCTGCGGGGCTAAGAGTTTTAGCCACTACTGGGCGTTGGCCCAGGTTACATACATCAATGCGCCATACCACGGCAGAGCCGTCAGAGGCGGCAGCTATCTTAGTGAAACCACTCCAGGTGACCACGCCATATAGGCCGCTGCGGTACTGGGAGGTGTTGTAGCCGCTAAAACGCCGGTTTACATCCTGGTAGTAGTAGTCGATGCCGTGTTTACGCAGCAGCTGACACACCTTGGGGTCAGTGTGGATCTTGCGGAAGTTTTTAAGCAGGTAGGTGCCGTCCACGTCCTCAGCTTTAGTGCCGGCAAACACCCACACGCTACGCCGACCGGTCATAAAGGGCAGTAAGCCTGCCCCGCTTACCGGGTCACCAATTACTACCGCCTCACGTGGCAGTACGTCAGGTAGGCGGTGAATCATGGCCAGTTCAGATTCAGAAACCATGAAGTTAGCGTCTGAGGTGTTGGGGAAAAACACCTGGCGGGTATCGCCCAGCAGCAACGGTGCGCTCAGGCCGGTAGCAACCAAGAAAACCGCTCCGGCAGCAGCCAGTACTTCACGCCCATGCAGGCTAATGCGTTTAGCTACCTCCAAGAAACCCAAGGTAAGCAGCGGTATTAAAGCAATAGCTGACATGGCTTCAGTACGCAGCGGGTTGTTGTAAAACACCCCGGTCAGCTCAGTTAGCACCGGGATAGGCGCCATGGTGGCAAAAGTTAGCGGCAGGCAGCACAGCCACGCCACCACCAAAGAGCGGTACTTGCAGTAGCGGAAAGCCGTGTAAATTCCCGCCAGCTGCAAGAAAGCCAACGCCCAGTGGATGGGAGTAAGTAGATTTTGACCCACCGTGCCGTAGGAAAGCAGCGGCAAAGATTGCAGTTTGGCACTTAAATAGTTCCAGTCACGCACCGTGCCCCGGTGGATGTAGTCATACCAAGGTCCGGGCACAAACACTGCCACCGCCACCGCTATAACCACACCAAAAGCCAAGGCCAGCAGGGCCCCACCGCGCAGGTACTTACCGCCGGCCACCATCCGGTATCCCTCCAAACCGGTACGGGCCCACGCCAAAATCACCAGCGGCCAACCCAACACCACCAGGGCTGAGGGGTGAGCTACCGCCACCCCATAAACCGCCGGCAGCGGGGTTAGTAGGGCACATACTCCCAGCACCTTATGGCCACTGCGCCAGCTAAAACCGCAGCGGTGTACGCATTGCAACATAAAAGCGGCCACCGCCGGGCATACCGCCACTGCTAGGCAGTAGGGCCACATGGCTTTATCAATAGTTAGCAGCCAGGGGAAAGCCGGGATCAGGGCAGTTAGCCCTAAAGAAACATAGGGAGCCAGCGGATGGTCAGTGAACAGCTCACGGCTCAAATAAACAATCGAAATGCACCACAGCAGGGCCACCAAAGCAATCAGGGCGTTGGTGGTGGCCACATTAGTTTCCCAGGAAGGAGAGGCCAAAGACACAATTTGGTGCCACACCGTGGGATAGAAACTGTGGGCCTCAGTTAGCCCAAATAGGCGCTGGTTAGCCGAAAACATAGAGGTGTTTTCGGTATTAGAAATAGCCCACACCTGGTTGTAGTGGTAAAGCGCATCACCCAGCTGAATCGGCCGGTCACTGGCCCCACCATAGAAGAACGGAAAGGCACTAAGCAGCCAGGTAACCACTGCCGCCCCAATTAGGGAGGCGTCGGCTCTAAACTGCTCTTTCCAACCGTCTAGCGCGCCGCTTCCGCGAGTAACTGAAGCCGGGTCAGTGCCAATCCAGCGTCGTAAAGCCCACCGCAAAGACAGCATCAACAACGCACACAAAATGGTGGCGTTAATAACCGGGTTCCAGTCCCAGTGCAAATGCGCCCGGGCTGCCACCACCCCCAGCACAGAGTAGAGCGCAAAAGAGAAAGCCGGCGCCAAAGCCAGACGCCGCAAACTCCCGCGCAAACCAGCTGACACCGCCAACACCCAGCCCGTCCCAAACAACGCCAATAGCAGGGACGGAAGGGTGGTTAAGGTAGGCAGCCAGTTAGCAATCAACGGATCACATCCACGATTACTCGCGCTACTGCATCAGCAGCCGCCCGCTGGGAGCGATTTTCCACCACCCACTTGCGTAGCTGCTGGCGCCACTTAGGGGTGTGAGGGCTTTGGGCACGTTTGAGTGCGGCCAGCATAGCCTGGGCCACTTCGTCCACACGGTAATCAACCGCCCAACCCAGATCCTGGCTACGCACCTCCTTAACTACCGGGCCTAGGCCCGCATAAATCACAGGGGTGGCGCAGGCCAAAGCTGAAAGCACCTTAGTGGGGTAAGCAAAGTCGTAGCCTTGGCCGGGCTTAATCGACACCAGCGCCGCCACCGCGTCACTTTGCCAAGCCGCAGCCGAGCTGGGATCTTGCGGGGGCAGCACCAAGGCGGCCGGAGTTTGGGTGGAGCAGGCATCGTTTATCTGCTCAGCCAGCTCAGTTAACACCGGCCAATGCGAACCCTTACCAATAAAAACCAGCTGCGCCTGGGGGACCTGGGCGCGTACCTGTTTAAAAGCCTCTATGAAAATATCTGCACCCTGCCACTCACTGGCCGTGCCAGCATAAATAAAGTAGGGGCCAGTAATGCCATGGGCGGCGCCAATATGGCCAGAAACCGGGGTGAAACGGTCAGTGTCAATCCCGTTATTAACCACCTCAACACGCCGGGCCCCCAGCTGACGGGCTCGGATAGCGACGCCGTCGTTAACCGCAATCACAGCCTTAGCCCCCCGCATCGCGAAAGACTCCATCAGCTGCACAGCCTTAGCCACCGCCGGGCTGACCCCGGTAGAAACCGTGGCGTCACTCCACACATCAGGGGCGTACCACACGTAAGGGATACGTCGCAGAGTAGTTACCGCACGCACCACCACGCCGGTAGTAGGCGGGGGTTCTACCAGCAACACCGCCGGCTTTTTAGCCGCCAGTAAACGGCCAAACAAGGGCAGGTCAAAAGACATATAGGGCACATAGCCGCGCAGGTAGCCGGACTTATCGCGCAGCACTGGCCAGCGGCTAACGCTTACGCCCTGGGGATCTTCAGGTTTAGGGCCATCAGCTGGGGGCTGGCTGGTAAGTACCCGCACCGGAATGTCTAGCCGCCGCAAAGCCCGCTCTACGCCGTCGAGCCTGAAAGAAGCCGCAGCCGCCTCCGGCAGATGAATACGGGTGGCCAGGGTTACCCCCTTAGCCTTAGCACGCGCTAACTTGTCGGCAAAAGGCTGGTGCGCCTGACTTGCCATGCCGGCTTGCTGATCACTCACGCTTTAGCCCCCTTTTGTCCTAGTTCAAAAGCTACCTGCTGGGCGCGCTGAGCCCAGGTGTTGGCCTTACCTGCAGCCTTAGCCTGCCGGTGTAGCTTGTTTACTTCCTGTGGATTAGCTTGGAGACGGCTCAGTAAAGTAGGCAGCACCCCACCCCCATAAGGAGCCACCCAGCCGGCCTCATTATCGGCTACCACCTGGGCCGCCAAGGTACCTGCAGAAGCAATCACCGGCTTACCGTGACCTAAATATTCAAAAAGTTTAACCGGTGCCGCAAACTCACGATACGGGTCAGGCTGCACAAACAGCACGCAAGCATCAGCATTGTCATAAAGCTGCTCAAGCTCAGCCCCACTGCGGTGCACCACCTGCACCGAGCTATCCATAAGCGGCTCATACTCACCGCGCATCTGCTCCCACTGCTGCTGGTGAGTGCAAATAGTTAGATTCACGCCGGGCGTGGCCGCCACCGCTCGCACGCATTCATGCAGCTGGTAGTGACCAGAAACCGAGCCAATATAAAGTAGGTTCAACTGCCCATTATTGGGGCTGGCGCTATCCACCAGCTCACAGCCTGGCGGCAGCGCCGCCATACGCTGGGGCGGGAAGATGGGCACATGCGCCCCCATAGCCATACTGGGCAGGTAAAGCACATCCACATAGCGCTTATACCAAGACAGGTCATAGTTGTAGACCGCGCTCATAATGGTGGCCATAGGCTCACCTACGCGCTCGCGGTAATCACCAAATTTCCAGTAAATATCGCGGTAAAACAGCCCCGAGGGGATCTGGTAGCGGCGCGCCAGGGCAAATAGTTCCACATCCAAAACCGGGTGCGGCGGCAGGTGGCGCGCCTCGGTGAGCATGGTGGGAATGGTGGCTGACTCAGAGTAAAGAAAATCAATTTTCTGCCCGGCTGCCAGGCGCGCTTTTAGAGCTTTAATAGCCCGACGTCGTCGGCGGCCATCACCGGTAACGTCCAGCACCTCATAGCCAAGTGATTTAAACGCGTCATACATGCGCACAGGGCGAATCCCGGAGGCAGAGGTGGCCTGCCGATTTAGAGCGTAGGGGGCGTGATAAACCATAGTAGGCATAAGGCAATCTTACTGTTTAAGCACCTACACTTATATAGCCAGGTGAATAAACCCCACCGGTATCTCGGCTCAGGCACATTATCCCCGCTAAACTGGAGTCATGCGCGTTATTTCCGTAGTCGGGGCCCGCCCCCAGTTCGTCAAGCTCGCCCCGGTCGCCCACGCTTTCGCTAAGGCTGGAATTGAGCATGTAATTGTCCACACTGGTCAGCACTATGACCCCATGCTTTCTGACGTGTTCTTTAAGGATCTAGGTATTCCCGCCCCGGATGTGCACCTAGGGGTAGGCTCAGGCTCCCACGGGGTGCAGACCGGCGCCATGCTAGCTGCCATGGATGAGGTATTTGAGCGCTACCAGCCGCACTGGGTACTGGTTTACGGCGACACCAACTCCACCCTGGCCGGTGCGCTTAGCGCGGTTAAGCTGCACTTGCCGGTGGCCCACCTAGAGGCTGGGCTGCGTTCTTTCAACCGCTTGATGCCTGAGGAAATTAACCGCGTGCTCACTGACCACGCCGCTGACCTGCTGCTTACCCCCACCCAGGAGGGCGCTAAGCACCTGGCCGAAGAGGGCCTAGCTGACAAGACCGTGATCGTAGGCGACGTCATGACTGACGTGCTCTACCAGGTGCGTGACCAGGTTGCCGCTCAGCCCAGCCCGGTTATGAAGGAGCTGAACCTGGCTGAAGGGGCCTACTCGCTGGCTACTATTCACCGTGCAGAAAACACCGACGACGCCGCTCGCCTAACCTCCATTCTTGACTCGCTGGGGGCTGTGGACCACCCAGTGGTGCTGCTAGCTCACCCGCGCCTGGTAGCTAAGTGCTCCGAGCACGGCATTGACCTGTACACCAAGCGTGGCAACCTGCTGGTACACCCCCCGCTGGCCTACCCTGACCTGGTAGCTTCGGCCCTGCACGCACGCGGCGTGGTTACTGACTCCGGTGGCCTACAAAAGGAAGCTTTCCTGCTGCGCGTACCTTGCACCACGGTGCGCCCCCAAACTGAATGGGTGGAGACCGTGCAGCTAGGCTGGAACATCCTGGTTGAGCCCGGCAGCGCCCTAACTGAGGCCGCTAGCCGCCCGCGCCCAGCCGAGCCGGCCCCTGAGGTGGCTCACCCCTATGGCGATGGGCACGCCGCTGAGCGCGTCGCCGAGGTTTTGCTAGCTAAGTAACCCCCGCTAGCCAAGTAACTCTACTAGCCGAATAAAAGCCAGATTATGCGTATCGCCATGGTGGCCACCTGGCTACCCACCAAAGTAAATCCAGGTTCAGGTATTTTCGTGGCCAGAGATGCCGCCGCCCTGGCAGCTTTAGGCCACCAGGTGCAGCTAATCCATTTAGTGTCTCCCGCTTTAGATGATGGGCGTGAGCGCACCTACACTTTGGGTGTGCCCACGCTGCGGGTGCCCCTGAAGGTTTCTAATCCCGCTTCGCTGGCCCGCGCCCGCGCACGCCTAGAGCAGCTAACTGCCGGCGCTGATGTGGTGCATACGCAGGCTATTTCGGCGCTGTTTCCCTATATGCTGCGCCGCCCAGCCCAGCCTTGGGTGCATACCGAGCACTGGTCGGGCGCTACCTCCACTTACACCAACCCGTTTATACGTCGGGGCGTGCATACGCTACTAAATGCGCAGGCACTACCCGACACGGTAACGGCGGTAAGTAGCTTTTTGGCTAACCATCTGCGCCCTTACCGCCACGGCAAACCCCTGGTGGTGGTGCCTAACCAGGTAGTGCGCCCGCAAACTTTGACCCCTCCCCCTCGCTCGCTACACCCCGACGCACCGCTAAAACTAGTGGGCGTGGGTGGGTTAATTGAGCGTAAAGGCCCGCTGCTGGCTTTGCAGATTTTGCATCAGCTTTCTGGCCTTGGCGTGAAAGCTAAGCTGACCTGGGCTGGTAGTGGCCCACTGTTAGGGCAGTGCCGTGAACAGGCCGCTGCTTTAGGGGTGGATGCCACTTTCCTAGGCCAGGTGCCTGCCGAGCAGATCCCCCAACTAATTAGTGACAGTGACATATTCTTGGTGCCCACCACTGGCGAAACTTTCTTCCTGGGCGCCGCTGAAGCCATTGCCGCTGGCCGCCCGGTGGTTACCGGCAGCTATGGGGGGCACACAGATTTCCTTGATCCGGCGGTTTGTGCCCTGGTTAGTGGGCGTGACCCGCTAGTTTGGGCCCAGGCCCTGGAGCAGTTGGCTCAGCGCACCGCCGCCTGCTGCGCGCAGGAGGTGGCCGCTACCCTGCCTGAGGCTTTCACCGCCCCCCAGGTGGCTAAGCGTTACGTGCAGGTTTACCAAGACACTATTGCGGCGCGTTAATCCCTTAAATCAGAGGAAATATCGCATTTGGACACTGTCTACCAGGCTATTTTGGAGAGTAAATGAGCAAGGTAATTTTCGCTTCCCACTCGCGCTGGTGTCAGCCAGGCACTTTTAACGACGACGCCGCCTCCCCATCCGCCGTCACTGGCGCAGCCCCCAGCACGACTGATGCCAAGTCCCCCACCGACAGCCCTATACAGCAGTGGTGGGCTAGCGCCCCCAACAGCAACCAGCCCCACGCGCCCCTGCCTACCTCCCCTGAGCAGGTGGGCCAGTGGGCCCATAAGCAGGCAGGCCAGTGGAGCGGCGTCGTCGTGACTAAGAGCGGGGCGCTACTAAGCAGCGACATGCCGCGCTCATTCCCCTTGCTGTACCGCTACGTGGCGGGCACCTGGCTGGTAAGTGACGACCCCCAGGTACTTATCGACGCCGCCCCCACCAGCTGGGACGCCACCGGGCGCCTCCAGTTCCGCCACGCCGCTTACACCCTGGGCACACGCACCCTGCTAAAGGGGATTTACCAGCTGCCTGCCGCCTCCAGCGTGGAGCTAATCGACGGCGACCCCACCCCCCACGTACACCCCTGGAAGGCACTGCGCTACCACCAGCGCATCACTGATGAGCCCACTTTCCGTCAGCTTTTCACCCAGGCACTAGAGCAGGCGGTAGAGCGGGTAGTTAAGCTAACCCAGGGCCGGCGCCTGGCGGTGCCGCTATCGGGCGGGCTGGATTCGCGCCTGATTTTGAGCCTGCTTAAACTGGCCGGCGCCAGTGATGTGGTGGCTTTTACCTACGGCACTGCCGGCTCACGTGAAGCCAAAATTTCCCAGCAGGTAGCGCAATCCCTGGATGTGCCCTGGTATTTCGTTGAGCTTAGCGAAGCTAAGGTACGCCAAGCCTGGCAGGCAGAAGGCGGCGCCTTTATCCGTGCGGCTTGGGCGGGAGCCTCCCTGCCCCACTACCAGGACTGGTATGCACTACGTGAGCTAACCAGCACCGGGGTGCTACCCGCCGGCACCGTGATTTTGCCCGGCCACACCATTGTGGGCAACCTGCACGGCCAGGAGCTGCTAGACCCAAAGACACCGATGAGCCGCAAAGACTGGGTTGAGCTGCTGGCTCACCAGCACCTAAACCTGCAAGGCCAGCAGAATCTGGTGGCGGCCCTAGCCCCCATCCGCAAGCCTTTGCTGGAGGCGGTTGATGAGCTGCTAACCACCGACAGCCTCGATACACGCCAGAGTCTCATTGAATGGTTCAACGTCCGCGAGCGCCAAGCCAAATACATTAACCACTCTATGCGCGCCTATGAGCATTTTGGTTTGGATTGGGCTTTGCCGATGCTCGATCTTGAGGTGATTGAGGTTTGGGAGCGCGGGGGGCTGGCCTTCACTGATGAAGAGCGTATCTGGTACAAGAATTTGATTGCCCAGATTTATGCGCGTGTTAGCGGCACGCAGCCGCAACTGTATGCCGCTGGGGTTAACGCGATTCCCGCCGCCCCTAGGCGCGCAGCAATTAAGGTTCTGTCTACCCTGCGCCTGGATAAGGCGGTTAGCTCGCTGCTTACTACCCGCGTGCAGCTGCGCCACCCCATGGCTTTCCAGGCGCTGCTGCCGGCGGGTAGCGCGGCTACTTATGCCCCGCAGCTGCTCAAAGGCCGCAGCCTTAACGGTATTTTTGCCGACCTGTTTTTGGCTGACGCTTGGGCTGCGGATTCTAATGTGTTTACGGAGGTTATTTAACCGTGCCTGCTTCCCTAGCGCGTTTTCGTTCCCTAGCGAGCACGCGCTTATACCCTTGCGCACCCAGCGCCCTGTTTTATTTGCTTCTAGCGGTGTTTTGGGGGTGCCTATGGCGCCTGCCACTGCTTAACGGCGATGATCGGCTTTTCGCTAATGCCTCTAATTTGCCTCATGGTCGCCAAACGTGGGCGGGTATTACCACCATGGTGGATAAGACCTGGAATACCTTTAATGGGCGCCTAGCTGATGGGTTGGGTGCGGCCTGGTTTGGTTTTGGTTTGGGCGGGGCCCGGGTGCTGATGGCGCTGGGCTATGTGCTGTTTGCGTTTTTGGTGTGGGTTTATGCCACTCGCCTGGGGCCTAAGGATGAGGGTGACTATGCGCAGCTAAGTCCCTGGCGTACCTGGGTGCGCCGTGATTTGTTGGCGCAGCTTTTGGCTAGTGCGATCCCGTTTATGCTGATTGGGTTTCACTTCCATCTAAGCGGCGACGCAGTGTTTTCGATGGCTGTGGTGTGGAATTACCTGTTTTCTTTGAACCTGGTGCTGGTGGCTTTCTATCCGCTGGCTAGGGCGGCGCGTGGGGGCTTTTCTTGGCGTTGGCAGTTGGCGGCCGCCCCGCTGATTGTGCTGGCCATGGTGATGCATGAGATGACTTCTGTGGCCGCGCTGGGTTTGGTGGCTGGTTTGTTGGCTTTTTGCCCGCGTCTGCTTACCCGAGCGGTTACTTGGGTTTCGCTAGCGGCTACCGGCTACGGTTTTTATCTCAAAGTTACCGCCCCGGGGTTGTGGGAACGTATTGAGCGCAACTCTAAACCCACCGGTTCGCCTAATGATTTGCTGCCTGAGGAGGTAAAGCTGCATTTGCGCCTGGCGGGCACGCTCGCCAATGTGGCGGTGGTGTATATCGCCTTGCTTGTGCTGGTGGCGGCAACTTTGATTTGGCTGCATGGGCGTGCTTTATTGACGACGACGCCGTCTTGGTCGCGTTGGCAGCCTAGCCAGCGCTTGTGGGTGGGCTCGCTGGTAACCCTGTATGTAGTTAGCGCCGCCTGTGTGGGGGCGTGGATTATAGCTTCACGACGTTATTTGTTGATTATCGACGACGCCTATGGGCGCGGCCGCTACCCCCTAATCACCCAAATGGATGACGCTAGTGGCGCGGTGATTAGCTGGGCTATAGCTAGTTTTGTGATGCTGGCGCTGCTGGCTTTAACCCTGCCCAGGCAGTTGGTGGGACCCATGCCCCTGGCCTTGTTTGGGGCGATTGCGGTTTCTTTGGCGGCTAATAGCTATATGGCCCGTTCGCTTTATGCCGGGGTGGGCCGTGACCACTACATTGCTTTGCTGCTGATGGGCACGCTGATCATAACTAACCTGGTGGCGCTCTCTCGCCTTGGCGGCGCAGGCCGGGCGGTTAGTGTGCTTAGTGGTGGGGTGCTGTTTGTGGCTGGCTCCACCCTGGTGCTGTGCGCTAACCAGCTGCTGGTTAACTATGGGGCTTGGCAGCAGGTGGAAGCCCAGTTTGCGGCGGCCGCTAGCGGGCAAAGCGCGCTGGTTGAGATCCCTAAAACCATGCCTTGTAATAACGTGATTTCGTATCAGTGGATTGATCCGCCCGCCTCTAATGTGAAGCATCTGCGGATCTTCTACGGCCTAGACTCTAAGGTGCAGATCAAGACCGTGCCCCAGGAGCTAACCTGCGGCCCGGCCACAAACCGCTAGCGCCTGCCGTTAACCTCTGCCCACAGCCAGCCAATGCATGGGGCGCGGAGGCGGGGCGCCGTCGAGCTGCTGGCTTAGGGCAGGCGGCGCATACGGCGACGAATGGCCACCAAACCCCAAGCCATATTCCACACGTCACGCACTTTAATGCGGGTAGCGTGGGCGCCTTGGTCAGCGGTGAGCACCACCGGCATTTCCGTGATCGGCATCTGGCCGTCGTGTTCAGCTAAAGCCACAATCTCAGTGGAGCTAAGGTAACCGTTTTCTACCAGCTGGCTGCGGTGGGCGCGGATCCAGTCGCCGTCAATAAACAAAGTCCCCTGCGGGTCACCCACTTTAGAGCCCAAAATTACCCGGCGCATCAGCCTAAACACTGCTGAAATAGCCGCGCGCATCATACCCCGATCCACCTGCGAATCAGGGTGGGCTTTAGAGCCAATAGCCAGCCCAACAGTGGGGTGAGCCCACCAATAATCCAGGTCAGAGGTACCAAATGGCAGATCGTCGGCGCTAAAGACCACTAGCGGCGCCGTCGAGACACTAATGCCACGCCTATAGGCACGGCCCATACCCTTAGAGCTAGCCACCGCCTCCACGGTGAAAATATCCACCCCGTTATAAAGGCTGGGCCCATAGGTAAGCGATAAGCCCTCTAGCAGCTCAGCGGTGCCATCCTGGGAGGCGTTTTCAACCACAATGGCACGCATAGGCACGCGCCGCCCCCGCGACCAGGCAGCCAGGCGTGCCAAAGTCCCCTCCAGCACGGTCACCGAGTTGTGGGCGGGAATAATAACGTCAATAGCTCCCGGCAGTTCACGCGGCTGGGGCTGAGCTACCTGCAGCCGGCGCGGGAAGACCACATAGCGGTAAATCGGGTAGTTCCACACGGTAGTTACGGCGGTGCAAATAATCTTGCTCAGCGTGGCCGAAAGCCCCAAATGATCCACTAAAGCAATCATGGCCACCGTGGTAGCCAACCAGTTAAAGCCCACCAAAACGAAATACATGATGAGCGAATACAGGCGGTTAGCGTAGCTTTTAAAAGCAAAGTTACGCTGGCCTAAATAATTAACTGCGAAGCCGCTCCAATAGCCGGCAGCAACTGCTAAAGCCGTAGCCATCTGCGCAGCTAGCGGGGTGGTGGCCAGCAGCACCATGCGGGTAACTACGGTTACTAGCAGATCCACCACGAAGGCGGTGCCACCAACACCTAGATAACGCAGTATCGATGATTTAAATAAACGCGCTAGCATCCCGTTTCCTAACTGAATCAGCGCTAATTATACAAACTGGGGCCGCACTATCGAGTGCGACCCCAATTTGCTGAGATTAGTTTTAGAAGTGGACAGCCTGCCCGCTAGCGGCAGAAGCCAGGATGCCTTCCACTACCTTCAGCGCGTTTAGGCCCTCTTCCATGGATACGTGCTCATTGCCCTTACCCAAGATGGCGTCACGGAAGTGCTCGTGCTCCACAGCCAGCGGTTCGCGCTTGGCTAGGGCGTAACGGGTTACCGTGCCTTCGCTTACGCCACGGAAAGCAGCGATCTGCTCCCACTGCAAGGGCATGTCGCCGTTTTCGTAGAAGGTCAAATCACCCATAGCGGTGTCAGCTACTAGGGCACCGTGCTCACCGGTCACAATAGTGGTGCGGTCCTTGAAGGGGGTCAGCCAGTTGACCAGGTGGTTAACCAGCACACCGTTCTTGAAGGAGCCAGAAGCCACTACCATGTCCTCGTGCTCGCGGCCCGAGCGGTGGGCGGTCTGGGCGTAGATTTCCTTGTATTCGCTTCCCGCAACCCAGGCGGCCAAGTCAACGTCGTGGGTGGCCAGGTCCTTGACCACCCCGACGTCGCTGATGCGGGCCGGGAAAGGCGATTGACGGCGGGTAACCACCTGGTAGACGTCACCTAGCTGGCCTTCAGCTAGACGCTTGCGCATCTCCAGCAGGGCCGGGTTGCAGCGCTCAACATAACCCACCGCACCGATCAGGCCGGCAGACTTGAAGGCTTCAGCTACACGCTGGCCAGACTCCACTGAGGCAGCCAGGGGCTTTTCAACCAGGGTGTGCACCCCAGCTTCAGCCAGAGCCAGGGCGGCCTCCTCGTGGAAGACGGTAGGCACAGCCACAATGGCGGCGTCGATACCTACCTCAATCATGGCAGAAACGGAGTCCAGCACCGGCAAAGAACCGGCCACCCCGAAGCGGTCACCACCCGGGTCAGCTACAGCTACCAGTTCAAAGCCCTCAGTGTTGCGGGCGTTGCGCACATGGTGGCGCCCCATCGAGCCTAGGCCCAGGACACCAACGCGAAGCGAAGCACTCATCAGGCACCAGCCTTCACCACAGCGGCCACGGCCTCAACAATGCGCTCCAGGTCAGCCTGGCTCAGCGAGGGGTGTACCGGCAGCGACAGGCACTCGCGAGCAGCCTTCTCGGTGACCGGCAGTTCCAGGCCGGGAGCGTACTTGGTGAGCGAGTCCAGACGGTGGTTGGGGATCGGGTAGTACACGCCCGAGCCTACCTGCCACTGCTCACGCAGGGCCTTTTGTAGCTCGTCGCGCTCGCTGGCACTAGCACCCTCGAAACGGATGGTGTACTGGTGGTAGACGTGACGGTAGCCCTCGGGCACGAAGGGGGTAACTACGCCCTCGACCCCGGCTAGGCCCTCGTTTAGGAAGGCGGCGTTTTCCTGGCGCTGCTTGGTCCAGCCAGCCAGCTTGCTTAGCTGTACGCGGCCCACGGCGGCGCCGACGTCGGTCAGACGGTTGTTTAGACCCACCAGCTCGTTGGCGTACTGGCGCTCCATACCCTGGTTACGCAGCAGGCGCGAGCGGTGGTAGACGCCCTCGTCACGGGTGGTGATCATGCCGCCTTCAAGGGAGGACATGTTCTTGGTGGGGTAGAAGGAGAAGGAACCCCAACGGCCGAAGGTACCCACCTTGGTGCCGTCGATGGAGGCGTCGTGGGCCTGGGCGCAGTCTTCGTAGACGTCTAGGCCGTGGCGCTGGGCGATTTCTAGGATCGCGGGCATGTTGGCAGGCAGACCGTATAGGTGCACAACCTCAATGGCGCGAGTGTTGGGGGTGATAGCAGCTTCAACCGCAGCCGGGTCCAGGGTGAAAGTGTTTACGTCGATGTCGGCAAACACCGGGGTGGCGCCGGAGATGGCCACAGAGTTGGCGGTGGCGGCGAAGGTGAAGGAGGGCACGATTACCTCAGCGCCGGGCTCTAGCTCGCTAGCTAGGGTGGCTAGGTGCTGGGCGGAGGTGCCGGAGTTTACGGCCACGCAGTGGGCGCCGCTAACTACCTGCTCGGAGAATTCGTCCTCGAAGGCCTTTACCTGAGGACCCTGCACCACCATGCCGGAGGCGATAACCGCGTCCACGGCAGCGCGCTCCTCATCACCGAAGACAGGCTTTGCCGGGGGAATGAATGCGAGTTCCATTTACTTTTCTACCTCTTTCAAAGTGGTGTTGGAGTTTGAGTCTGTGACTTCCTGATAGTGAGCCCCAGTGACGGGGCAACGCCACACACCCGGCTCAGCAGCTACCAGCGGTTCGCCGGCCTTACCAACCCAGGCAATACGACGTGCGGGCACACCAGCTACCAGTGCATAGTCGGGCACGTCCTTGGTGACCACTGCACCAGCTGCCACTGTAGCCCAGGCCCCGATGGTTACCGGAGCTACACATACGCTGCGTGCACCGATCGCCGCGCCGGTCTTAATGGTTACCCCGACGGGTTCCCAGTCCGAAGCTGACTTGATGGTGCCGTCAGGATTAACAGCGCGCGGGAAGTGGTCGTTAGTAAGGGTCACAGCCGGGCCAATGAAGACGCCGTCGTCAATCACGGCGGGCTCGTAGACCAGAGCGTAGTTTTGGACCTTACAGTTATCACCCATCTTTACGCCCTCACCGATGTAGGCGCCACGGCCCACAATGCAGTTACGGCCAATCTGAGCGTGCTCTCGCACCTGTGCTAGATGCCAAATACTTGACCCATCACCAATTTGAGCCTCGGGTGAGACATCCGCCGTATCAACGATGCGTACTGCCACGTTGGTTAGCTCCTTTACGCAAAAACTGCATCAGACAAGGCCAGTCTATCCCTAGTTTTTCCGCTAATCGAGCCCATAGCGCTACGCTAATAGGAGTTAGTTCATAGCGCAGATGTAATTTCCTGGCACAATTGCGTTTATGCAAACTTTTGACCCGGCCGAGCAGACCTGGCTCGTTGTCCCCCTTTACAATGAAGCCCAGGTAGTGGCTGAGGTTATCGCCAATGCGCGCAAAACCTTCCCTAATGTTGTTTGCGTTGACGACGGTTCACGCGACGATTCAGCTGCGCAAGCCCGCTCTGCGGGGGCGATTGTGGTCTCCCACCCGCTTAACCTAGGCCAAGGTGCTGCCCTACAAACCGGCATCACCTATGTGTTAACTCGCACTAATGCTCGCTATATAGCTACTTTTGACTCTGACGGCCAGCACTCCACCGATGACGTTATGGCCATGGTGCGCCGCGCCCACGATGAGGATCTGGCGATTGTGTTGGGATCGCGTTTCCTTGAGGGCACCGCCGATACTGGCACGCTTAAACGCATTGTGTTGCGCACCGCCGCTTGGGTTGGTTCTAAGACTTCAGGTATGAAGCTCACTGACGCCCACAACGGCCTGCGCCTGCTGCGCCGTGACGCCGCCGAAAAGCTGGATCTGCACCAAAACCGGATGGCTCACGCTAGCGAAATTATTCGCCAGCTGGGCGCCAGCGGCCTGCCTTGGGCTGAGCAGCCGGTACACATTGAGTACACCGATTATTCGCGTTCTAAGGGCCAGTCCCTGTGGAACAGCGTTAACATCCTCGTCGATTTGATGTTCAGCTAAGGAGCTAGCTAAATGGATTCTCAGCTTTTAATTAAGAGCCTGCTAGCCCTGGGCGTGGTGCTTATGGGCGTGATGCTGCTGCGCAACTCTGGCGGAGCTAAGCATATGGCTGGGCGCCGTATTGTCACGCTGGCCTTTGTGGTTTTCGCCCTGGTCACGATTGCGGTGCCGTCCCTGACCACCTATCTGGCTCACTTTGTGGGCGTTGGCCGTGGTACTGACTTGCTGCTTTATGCGCTGGTGCTGGCCTTTTTGGCGTCTTTGCTTTCCAGCTTCCGCCGCGCCTCTATCCAGGAGCGGCGCCTGACTAAGTTGGCACGTGCTTTTGCTTTGGCGCAAGCCCCCGACCCCAGCGCTTTGGGTCCGGTTCCCCCGGCAAATAAGGCCGACGACGCCGCTAAGTAAGTTTTTGCCCCCGGCTTTAGCTGGGGGGTTTAAACTACCCAGCCGAGCGCCGTCGGCAAAACCCCGGACATAAAACCTGGACATAAAAGCCCCCCAAGCCAAGCTGAACTGCTCCCCTTTAGTTGGACTGAGAAATCAGACACCGACTAATGGGGAGCAGTTCAAAGCTCGGGGGGCTTAAATGTGCTTAGGCCAGTGTTTAGGCGTGCTTGGTGCGCTGGTTGGGACGACGCACTTCCATTTCTTCACGCAGGCTCAAGCCGGCGTTAATGACTCCACGCAGCGGGGCCTGCCACAGGTGCGGGTAGATACGCGACATGTATAGGCGCGCTGAGGCATGGTGGGCGCGGATCATATTTTCAGGCCGGGCTTTCCAGCTGGCGCCCTGCTCATGTACTACTACCGCCCCGGGTACCTGCAAGTTTTCATACCCTGCCTTACCCACGCGGGCACCTAGGTCCACGTCCTCAAAGAACATGAAGTAGGCGTCGTCGAAACCACCCAGCTCCTGCCACACCTTACGCGGCAGCAGCAGACAGGCCCCTGAGAGCCAACCCACCGGGTGAATGGTGTCCTCATTGGTGCCATGGTAGGACTTGGTTAGCGGGTTTGAGGGCCAGATGCGCCCCAAAAAGGCGTGGCCGGCGCCGCGTCCCAGGGTGGGTAGCGCGCGGCCAGAGGGGTAGACCGTGCCGTCAGTGTTAAGCAGGCGCGGGCCTAGCGAACCGGCGCTCTTATTGGCCAGGCCGGCGGCCACCAGCACATCTAGGGCACCGGGGCGGAACACTAGGTCAGGGTTGGCCACCACAATCCAGTCTTCACTTAGATCCTTGGCGGCAAAGTTTACTCCCCCGCCGTAGCCTAGGTTGCCTGGGCCGTAGCCACGGTCAGTGTTGGGGTCGCGCACTACGGTGGCGTTGTATTTGGCGGCTAATTCATCTACTAGCTCGTGCTGGGTGCCGTTGTCGGCAATGTACACGTTCACCTTTGCGCTGGTTGCCGGCGCAATAGAAGCCAGGAAACGTTCCAGTTCACTACCGGGGTTGTAGGTAACCGTGATTAACCTAATAGTTTGCTCAGACACGTCCGGCGTAGCTTGGCTTGGGCTTAGTAGCTCTTCTGCGCTAACTTCTGAGCCGCGCTCAGCGGCAGATTTATCAAGGTTTTCAGGCACGTTCTTCTACTCTTGGGCTCGATTATTCTGGCGGTAACTAGACCACACTTAGTAGTTTTATAACCTATCTGACTGAAAACATCCTCAACGTTACCTAAACTTGACCTCATGACTGCGTCTAAGCTCCCCCCGCGCCATACTGCAAAGGAACTGGTAAACCACCGATTGCGCCGTTTTTTTTACAGTGCTCTAGCGGCGGTATTGTTCGTCACTTCCTTTGGCGCTATGGCCTGGCATGACCTACAGTCTTCGGTTAATCAGATCGACCCTAATCAGTTCCTCATTGGTAATCGCTCCAATCGCCCTGTCACTGACTACGACGGACGTGCGGTAAACATTTTGGTAATGGGTACTGACTCACGTCAGGGCGCCAACAACATCGACGGCGGTGCGGCCACTGAGTCTTCGGCTCGCTCTGACACCACCATGATCATGCACATTAGTGCCGACCGTAAACGTATTCAGGTGGTTTCTATCCCCCGTGACACTATGGTGGATATTCCTGAATGTAAGAGCGCTGATGGCACTATCACCGACTCGATGTATGCACAGTTCAACACGGCCTTCGCTAACGGCGCCGGGAACGGGGATTTAAGTGCCCGCGCCTTGGCTGCGGGTGCGGCCTGCGCTATTTCCACCGTGGAGAAGCTAACCAACATCCACATTGATGACTACATGGTGGTGGACTTCGCTGGCCTTAAAAACATGGTGGATGCTTTAGGCGGCGTCGGCGTGTATGTCAGCGAGGACATTGATGACCCCGAATACACCCAACTCAAGCTTGATAAGGGTTGCCACCACCTTGATGGTTCGGCAGCGGTTATGTATGCGCGTGTGCGTCACGGCGTCTCTGACGGCTCTGACCTGCACCGTATTGAGCGCCAGCAGAACCTGATGGGCGCCATGATGCGTACCGCTATGCGTAAGAACCTGCTCACTAGCGCCCCTGACCTGTACGCCTTCGCTAAAGCCGCGCTGGGCACACTAACCACTTCCCCGCATGTGGGGCAGCTAAACACTCTGGCTGGTTTAGCTATGAGTGTGCGCACCATTGGTTTTGGTGGCATTGAGTTCATCACCGCCCCTAACGAGGCTGACCCCGATGACCCCAACCGCGTGGTTTTGCGTGAAAAAGACGCCAAAGCCCTGTGGAAGTCCCTGAAGGACGACAAGCCGGCCCCCACTAACACCATTTCTTCTACCGCTAACGGCACCCCGGCCCCGGCCGCCACTGCCACCGCCACTGAAACTGAGGACCCGGCGCAAGGAACCGAGCCCAGCAGCGAAGAAACCACTCAGGCACCCGCACCCAAGGCGTCGTCACCCGCCCCGGCCCCCAAGGCTTCCGCTAGCCCCACTACCGACCCCGCATTGCAGTGCAAGTAAGGGAGGGTAAATAGTTGACTCAGTTTCCCCCAAGTCAGCCGCCCAGGCGCCGGCGTTTAGTCGCTAAAGACTCCGGCGTTAACCAACCAACCAGCGCCCCCAGTTCTCAGAGCGGTGCTGGCACCCCGGCGCGTCGTAATTCTGGCTCTAGCCGGGTTAACCCCAAGTCCACTAGGTCTGGCTCTGGGGCGCCGGCGCAGCCAATTTCAACCCGTTCTACCTCTGATGAGGCTACCCGCACCGCTGGTTCGGCGCAGGCACGTCCCTCTAGCCGGGTGGGTCGCTCTGGCGCTGCCGTACCTCTTTCCGACGACGTCGCCCCCGCCGCACGCCCAGCCGCCCAGACTGCCCGCCCAGCTACTCAGGCTACCCCGGCACCCGGGCACGCTAGTGGAGCGCAAACAGCCTTACCCCAGTCACTGTCTGGTCAAAGTGCCGCGCGCACCAGTGGGCCGCAGACGGTTCCCCCGCAGTCAATTCCTCCGCGTGCTAGCGCTTCGGCGCAGGCGCGCCCTTCTAGCCGGGTGGGTCGCTCTGGCGGCGCCGTGCCTCTATCCGACGACGTCGCCCCCGCCGCACGCCCAGCGCCCCAAGCCGCCCAGGTAGGACGCGGCGGGGGCCCTACGCGCACTGGCCTGCGCCCAGCCGCACAGCCAGCAACCGTACCCCCCAGGCGTAACTCTCGTGCATCCTCACGCCCAGTAATGCCCACACGTTTACCAATTGACGAGCCACCAGCTAGCCCCAGTCGCGGCAAGCGTCGCTGGCTTAAATACACCAGCGCGGTGCTAGCAGTAATTTTGATCACCCTGTGTGGCTACACCTGGCACCTATGGAATAAGGCCAGTGACCAGCTGCGCCGGGTTGATGCGCTGTCAAGCATGGCTGACACTCCCGGCGAGACCTGGCTAATTGTGGGTTCAGACTCGCGCGCCGACGGCGCCATTGCGGACACCACCACCGCCGGCCAACGCGCCGACTCAGTGATGGTGCTGCATAAAGCTGAAAACGGCCAAGCTTCGCTAACCTCCCTGCCGCGTGACACCTACGTGAACATTCCCGGCTACGGTGAGGACAAGATCAACGCCTCCTACGCCTATGGCGGCGCCAAGCTACTGGTAAAGACCGTAGAGGGCTTAACCAAGATGAAGATCAACCACTATGTTGAAGTTGGTATGGGCGGCGTTAAGAACGTCGTCGATGCTGTAGGCGGGGTTGAAGCCTGCCTGGACTATGACGTAGATGATCACGATTCAGGTTTGATCTGGAATACCGCGCAGGGCAAATGCCAGCAGGTTAACGGCGAAAAGGCGCTAGCTTTCTCACGTATGCGTAAATCTGACCCCACTGGCGATATTGGCCGTGGCCTGCGTCAACGCGCCATTATTTCAGCGGCGGTAAAGAAGGCCATGTCTCCCTCTACCCTGCTTAACCCCTCGGCCACCAGCAAACTGGTTGACGCCGGTACTGGCTCACTGACTGTGGATAAGGATTCAGGCGTGTGGGATATTGGCCAAATGGTGCTGGCTTTCCGCGCCGCTTCAAACGATGGCCTAACCGGCGCTCCCCCCATTGAAGACCCCGACTATGAGCCGGGAGGTGTGGGTTCCACTGTGTTGCTGGTAGACACCACCGCGCCGATTTTCTTCGGCAAGGTGCGCGATGGAAGGCTCACCGCCAGCGACTTCAACCAGGCCAAATAAGGCTCCAATAAACACTTAAGGCCCGTTGAGATTCACTCTCAACGGGCCTTAAGCTTTGCCAGCTCAGCGCCAGCTAGTAGTTAGAAATGTGGGCGCTTAGGGTCAGCCTGCCAAGCGGTGTAGCTGGAGGTGACAATGTCATCCAGGTTGTACTGGGCCTGCCAGCCAAGTACCTCGGTGATGCGCGTGGCGTTACCGATCAGCTTGGGCGGGTCGCCGGCGCGGCGCGGCAGCTCTTCAGGCTCCAGCTTGGAGCCGGTAGCTGCGATTACCTTAGCTACCACTTCACGCACTGAGGCACCCTGGCCCGTGCCCACATTGAATACGTGAGCCTGCATTTGCTTGCCGTTGCCCAGGTAATCCAGGGCGGCGATGTGAGCGGTGGCCAGGTCGCGCACGTGGATGTAGTCGCGGATGCAGGTGCCATCGGGGGTGTCGTAGTCGGTCCCGAAGATCTTGGGGGTATCGCCCTTAACTAGGCGCTCCATAACCATCGGGATCAGGTTTAGTGTGGCCATGTCGCCTAGGTCGTCCCAGCCGGCTCCGGCTACGTTGAAGTAGCGCAGACCCGCCCAGCGCAGGCCCCAGGCGCGCTCGCAGTCAGCCATCATCCATTCGCCGATTAGTTTGGTTTCGCCGTAGGGGTTGATGGGGTGGCAGGCTACTTCTTCGTCGACGACGGCGACGTCGGGCATGCCGTAAACGGCTGCGGAGGAGGAGAAGATCATCTGATCCACCCCAGCCTGTTCCATGGCGGCCAGCATATTGGCTAGGCCACCGATGTTTTGCTGGTAGTACCAGGCCGGGCGAGCTACTGACTCGCCTACCTGCTTGCGCGCAGCGAAGTGGATTACGCAGTCTACGCCTTCTTCGCGCATTACCTGCTCTAGGCGCTCTTGGGCCTGGGCTCCAGCCACGTCAAGCTGCACTAGCTTGGCTTGACCGATGCGCTCGGGCGTGCCGTAAGACAGGTCATCTACGACAACTACTTTGTCGCCGCGTTCAAGTAGTAGACGCACAACGTGGGCGCCAATGTATCCGGCACCGCCCGCTACTAGGACGGTTCGAGGCTCGTGTTTTGTGTTCACAGCTCTATCCTAACCCTAAAATTGTTCGGTTGTGTTCGATTTAGATAGTTTATGTCGCCTCTGGGTGGTTGCCTTAGCGCTTTGCAGCCTAGCTGCCGGCCAGCCCATATCAATCCAGCGTCAGCTACGGTCTAGTTACCGGCCACGCGCTCAGCTAGTGCGCGACCCTTAGCCTTAGCCAGTTCACCTAGCTCCACCTGGAACTGGCGCATAGCTGCCCGCAGCTGCTGGGCCTGCTCACCCTCGCCGCTAGCCAAAATACGCACCGCTAGCAGGCCAGCGTTGCGCGCCCCACCAATAGAAACCGTGGCCACAGGCACGCCGGCAGGCATCTGCACAATCGACAGCAGCGAATCCATACCGTCCAGGTACTTCAGCGGCACGGGCACACCAATCACCGGCAGTTCACTAACCGCCGCCAGCATTCCCGGCAGGTGGGCGGCCCCGCCAGCGCCGGCAATGATTACACGCAAACCACGCTCGCTGGCCTGGCGGCCATACTCAATCATTTCCACCGGCATACGGTGAGCTGAAACCACCCGGGCCTCATAGCTAACACCGAACTCCTCCAGGGCCTTAGCGGCCGCTTCCATAGTGGGCCAGTCAGAATCCGACCCCATCACAATGCCCACTACAGGCTGCTTATCGCTCATGGTTTTCCTTTCAAGGTTTTTAAAGCACTAGTTAAACCACCGGGCAGCTTTACAGCTGCGGGCAGGTAAGTACATGGGCCACCTGGCGGCCAATCTCTACCGCCTGAGCGGGATCTTGCCCCTCAGCCAAACTCAAGTTCACATGCCCCAGCTTGCGTCCACGCCGAGCCTGCTTGCCGTAAAGGTGAATCTTGGCTTGCGGAGCTACCTGCAAAGCCTGGGCCAAGCGGCTAGAGGGGTCAGGTAGGGGTGCGTCAGTTTCTTGACGCCAACCAATCACGTTAACCATTACGGTGGGCGCCACCAGCTGCGCACTACCTAACGGCCAGTCCAACACGGCCCGTAGGTGCTGCTCAAACTGGCTGGTTAGAGACCCATCCTGGCTCCAGTGACCACTGTTGTGGGGGCGCATAGCCAGCTCATTGATATACAGCTGATCGCCACCATCACCTTCAACCACAAACATTTCCACTGCCAGCACACCGGTAACCTCAAGCTCACTGGCTACGCGCTTAGCCACCTGCTGGGCTAACGCGGCAGTAGCCGGTTTCAAACCTGGGGCTGGGGCCAGCACCGTGTCGCACATGCCCTCAACCTGCACGGTTTCCACCACCGGCCAAGCCTCCACCTGGCCACTGGGGTTACGGGCCACCAGGGCCGCAAGTTCACGAGTGAAGTTAACTGCCTGCTCTACCAGCAGGCAGCTGACCTGGGCGCCCCCTAGTGAGCCACCACCGCCCACACCGGCGCCGTCGGCCAAAGCTTTAAACCACTTTGCAGCCTCACCATTTTCAAGCTCAGCGGCGTCATTAACCAGCAGCACCCCGTGACCGTCATAGCCGCCCTGGGGGGTCTTTAGCACTACCGGCCAGCCATGCTGCAAGGCAAACTCAAGCACCTCAGCGGGCTGGCTAACCGGGCTCCAAGCCGGCTGAGGCAGATCCAAGCGCGTCATAGCGCGGCGCATTTCTAGCTTGTCGCGGGCGTAAAGCAAAGCTTGGGCGCTAGGCTGCACTGATACGCCCTGGTCCGCTAGCTGCTGCAACAAGGCGTGATCTTGGTGCTCGTGTTCAAAAGTTAAAACTGCTGCGTCAGCTAGATCTTGGGGCTGCTCCCCCTGGCTGGGCTGCAGCAAATCACGCACTGCCCCGGCGTCGTCGGGCCGCCCCACTGGGGCATCAGGCATTACCTGCGCCGCAGACCCGTCCGGGGCCTCCACTAAAGCACGCAGGTGCACACCTAGCGCACTCGCTTCTTCTTGCATCATGCGAGCTAACTGCCCGCCGCCAATAACTGCCACAGTTGGTGCACTCACGTTATTAGCCTACCCGCCTTAAGCGGGGCGTGCACTGAACGGCACACTTAGCAAAACCCACATAGGATATGGACGTGCAACATTCAAGTATCCCCCATCGCCTCCAGGTACTGGCAGTGTGGGCTATTGCCTCGCTGATTGGGCTGCTGATTTTTAATCTGGGCGGCCTAGACACCCCCCAGACTTATTGGAGCGCAGCTAAGCCCAGCTACCTGCAGCATGTGGCTTTTTGGGATTCTGAGTGGTACTACCGCGTGGCCACCCAGGGCTACCCCGACTCCACCAGCTTGCCGATTGGCCAAGATGGCCGCGTGGGCCAAAATACCTGGGCGTTTATGCCCATCTATGCCTATTTAAGTGGTGGCCTGGCCAAGCTACTCTCGGCTAACTATTACACCTGCGCCGTGGTGGTGGCCTGGTTGGGTTCAGCTTTGGCGGCTTTGGGTTTGGATGCCTGGATGCGTCCGCGCGTGGGTAAGGCGGCAAGTTTATTGGGGGTGGCGATTTTCTTCACCTGTGGCCCGGCCATTATTTTGCAGCTTCCTTACGCTGAGTCTTTGGGATTGGCGCTGGTGGCGATTGGTTTTGCGGTTTTAGCTAAGCGTCGTTTTGCCTGGGCCATGGTGGTGTTTGTACTGGCTGCTTTTACCCGCCCGATCGGGGTGCCGCTGGGGGCTGCCCTGGGCCTGTGGTGGGTTTGGGAGGAGCTGCGGGCGCTCGGGCTGATTTCGACCTCTCGCTTTGATGCGTCTTTCTCTTCCGCCCGGGTTTATGCCGACACCGACCCTTACGCCGCTAATTACGACGCCGCTAGTTACGCTGCTAGCACCGCTTACAGCGACGACGCCCCTAGCGATACGCCGACCTTCGATGCAGCCACTGCAGCTGGCGGCACCACTAATACTGCCCCAGTTCCCAATGAGGCCGCTATTGCCTCTTTTGAAACTGCACCTGACCTGACCGCGAGTGCTTCTTTTGAGGCCGCCCCTCAGGCTATTCCTGCGCCTCCTAATGAGGCTGGCGCCGTGTCCCCTAGTGAGTCTGGCGCCGTCGGCACTAAAACCACCGGCTCTGCCCACGCTGGCCCGCAAGCTGGTGACTCTGAAACTAGCGGACCTGAAGCTAGTGAGTCTGCCACTAGCGCCATTGCTTCTTTTGAGGCCGCCCCCATTGCAGCCAGCGCCGAGGCCTCCCCTGACTACGACGTCGTCGCTAATTACGAGGCCGCCACCCCTGGCAACGCGCCGGCCCCTGCACCAGCCCCGCCAGCTTTGCCTAGCTTTACCCCTATGGATTTAAGCCCCATACCGCTGAGCAGCAAAGACCGCCTGTGGCTGTTTGTTACTGCCGCAGTCACCTGCGCGGCTGCCTTGACCTGGCCGCTGTTGGCTTGGATCGCTACCGGGCGCATGAGCGCATATGTGGACACGGAAACTGCTTGGCGCGGCGTGGACCTGGCTCCTTTTGAGGCCTGGATTAACCGCTCTGCTAGCTTTGGTGGCGCCCACGCAGGGGTTATTGGCCTGTTTGGGGTGCTGGTGCTTAGTGTATGCGTGTTGAGCTGGCCTCAGCTGCGTCAGTTAGGGCGGCTGACCTGGATGTGGTGCGTATGCTACTGGGTTTACCTGCTGATCTTCTTCGACCCTTCCTCCTCAGTTTTTCGCATGTTGCTGATGGTTGCCCCACTGGCCTGGGCTGTGACGGTAAAACTGAGTCAGCGCCCACGAGGCGCCTTGGCGGTTTTAACTGTAGGTGTGATTAGCCAGGTGTTGTGGGTAGCTTGGGTGTGGGATTACGGCTCAATTAGCATCCTGTGGGTTCCGTAAATTATTCGCGAATTTTTCCTTTTAAAATCGCCAGCTACCAAAACCTGCAGCTCAGCTCACATTTATAGACAATAGAACTATGTCAGGTTGCACAAGATGATCGATTTGCTTTCAGTTTCAAGTTTTCATTAAGGTATCTCACTCATTTATCTGCTAGTTACCTTTATTTAGGCAGTACCAAAACATCCTGACGCCCGTTAGGATGCAAATATGCAGTTCCCAAACATATCCCCCAGCCGTTTCCCCCATCGGCTCCAAGTCTTAATAGTATGGCTAGCCCTGACATTGCTAGGACTATTAATTTTTAACTTGTCAGCCATTGACACCCCCGCAAGCCGCTGGGTGCCAGCTCACCCCAGTTACCTAGAGCACGTATCCTTATGGGATTCCAAGTGGTACCACCGCATCATCACTGAGCGTTACTTCACTAAATTAACTTATGATGCTAATGGTCACGTACGTCAGAACACTTGGGCTTTCATGCCAGTTTTCCCCTTGGTGAGTGAAGCCCTGGCCACACTTACTTCTACCATCACCACAAAAAGTTATTTCGCCTGTGCAGTAGTAGTCTCCTGGATTAGCTCCGCAGCCGTAGCTCTAGGTCTTGACGCTTGGCTATGCCCACGCGTAGGCAAGCGCGCCAGCCTGCTAGGCGTAGCCCTTTTCTTCAGCTTCGCCCCGGCTATTGTCATGCAGCTGCCCTATGCAGAGTCTTTAGCCTTAGCGCTATTAACTTTTGGTTTCATACTGCTAACTAAGCGGCGCTTTATCTGGGCTATTTTACTCTTTGGTATTGCCGAGCTTACTCGCCCTATTGGTGTCCCGCTCGGAGCCGCAATCGGTTTATGGTGGTTCTGGGAAGAATTACGAGCGCGCGGCATAGTTTCCTCAACCTCACGCTTTGATAGCTCATTCTTGCCATTTAAAAAATCAGCCGACGCCACCGGCAACGTCAGCGCCGACGTCGCCGCTACTGCCCCGCAAACTGCCACCACTGCGCTAGACATTAGCCCCACCCCACTCAGTAAAAAAGACCGTATCTGGCTATTTGTAACCGCCATCATTACTTGCGCTGGAGCACTTTTCTGGCCAGCATTCGCCTGGTTCATTACCGGGGTACCTACCGCCTATACGGATACCGAAACTGCCTGGCGCGAAGATAATTTGGCCCCGTTTATGCCCTGGATTAAGCAGGCCACCATTTACGGGGGCCCTAACTCGGGTATCGTCGCCCTAATAGCAGTGCTAGTTCTAAGCATCTGCGCACTTAGCTCCAGTCAACTACGCAAGCTAGGACGCCTAGCCTGGATGTGGTGCGTATGCTACTGGGTCTATCTACTGGTCTTCTTCGATCCTTCATCCTCGATTCTACGCATGCTACTTATGATGGCCCCACTAGCTTGGGTGCTTGGCGCTAAACTGAGCAACCACCTACGCGCTGCTGTAGCATTTATTGCGCTCAGCGTCGTCTCCCAGGTGCTGTGGATAGCTTGGATTTGGGACGCTTACTCACTCTCACTCAGTAAGATCTACTGGATGCCTTAAGCCTTTTTAAGTATCTTTCAGAAACCATCGGAATAAATAATGCTAAGCTCATCCCTCGTCTCTCAGCGCCTGCGCGCCTGGATTGTAGAGTTCATGCAGTTTGGTGCAGTTGGCGCCTCAGCCTTCGTTATCGACGCCGGGCTATTTAACGTATTCCAGTACGCTCCCATGCCCATTGGGTTCCTGTCTGGACACCCCAACAGCGCCAATGTTTTAGCGGCCACGATCGCCACCATCTACTCCTGGATAGCTAACCGACTGTGGACTTACCGCGGCCGCACCCAAGAAAACGTGGTGCGTGAGGGCACACTTTTTGTTATCGCAAACATTTTGGGGCTATGCGTCACCCAGGCCTGTTTGCTCTTCACCCACCACGTACTAAACATCAACACCCAGCTAGGCGACAACATTGCCGCCTATGTGGTTGGTTTCGCTCTGTCTACAGCCTGCCGGTTCCTCTTCTACCACTTTGTAGTGTTTACCGGCACCAGTCAGGATGAAGATTCCAAGTCTTAAAGACATTGGTGCCTTAGTACACACCCAACAATTAGGCCTGCTCACAGCCAGAGCCCAAGCTGAGGATTTAAAGTTTGCCTTATGTTCAATCTTGCTGCTAGCGCCACGCTAGTTCAGACCTCTATCACGCCTGACTGGCTCGACGCCGGTACTTTGATCAATAAGTTTGTTGAATGGCTCGGCCCCTGGGCCATCATCGGCGTGATGCTGGTGGTTTTCGCCGAAACCGGTCTGCTGGTGGGGTTCTTCCTACCTGGTGACTCACTGCTATTCACTCTAGGCATGTTTGTGGGCACCGGCGCCGTACCGGTACCGATCTGGGTGGCCGCTCCGGCGGTTTTCTTGGCCGCTATTGCTGGTAACGGCACCGGTTATCTAATTGGCAGTAAGGTTGGCCCCAAGATTTTTGACCGCCCAGATGGGCGCCTGTTTAAGCAGAAGTACGTAACCAATACCCAGGAGTTCTTTGAACGCCACGGTGGTAAGGCCGTAACCCTGGCCCAGTTTGTGCCGATTATCCGTACCTTCACCCCGGTTATGGCCGGTGTAGGCAAGATGCACTACCGCCACTTTGCCATCTTTAACCTGATCGGGGCTTTCTTCTGGGCTTTTTGCATCACCCTGCTGGGTTTCTGGCTGGGTAACTTCACCTGGGTGCGCGAAAATATTGAGCACATGATCTTGGTGATCGTGTTCATCTCACTGCTGCCCATGATTATCAAGGGCTTGCAGTCTTACCTGGCCTCTCGTAAGGCCCAGTCCTGATCCCGGCTGGCCCAGTCAGGGCCCAGCTTTAGGCCCGTCTTATCCAGCCATTTAAGCCGACGACGCCCGCCACTGGCAGGTTCAGATTTTTCTGAACCTGCCTACCTTTTTTCGGTTCCGGCTTTTTCAGCCAGCACCCACTCAGTTCGCTTTAGCGACCAGGGAATAATCTCTCCCAATCCCTTGGCTTCTTTCTTGCTACAAGGGTGGATCACGTATTTACTGGCAACCTTTGAGGTTTTGATGAGCGCCGCCGTGTTGCCATCCATCCGGATTCCCCCGGGAGGGGCCAGGTTAACTAGGCGTGAAGCCAGGTTGACGGTAGGCCCAAATACGTCACCGGATAGGGAAACTACCTCCCCGCTTACTAGCGAGGCGCGTAGCTGAAGCTTGTGGCTGCCTCCCTGAATTTCTTCCATCAGGGCGGTAACCACATCGGCGGCGGTGGACAGATCATTGGCAATATACATAACCGCGTCACCAATGGTTTTTACGATTCGCCCACCGCGCGAAGTAACCACATCGCGGGCAGTGTCCTCAAAGTCGTGCAGCAGCCGGGTAAGTTCTTGCGGACTCAGGCGTGCAGCTAACGCCGTGAAACCCACAATGTCGATAAAACCCATTGAGCGTTTTAGGGGGAAATGGCCGTCACGACGCTGAGGCCCTTCAGCACTTATCTCACTGTTGGTGCGTTGAATTAGCGCCGCAAAATGGCGCCTCCAGGTGTACAGTAGCTGATCTTGCAGGGTTTCAGCCAGTTCATTGGCTTTTTCAATGGCCAATGCCCGAGCTTGCATGTCACTAATGTTTTTCTCAGCCGCAATCTGAGCTACCATCGCCTCAAACTGCCATAGCACCAGGCGGTCCATGGTGTATGACTGGGCACGCAGCATGTTTTTTACCGCAGCCCGCTTCATGCCATGCTCGTCCATCAGAGACTTGACACCGCGCGCAGCCTCAATATCGACGTCAGTAATCACGCAGGCGTCGTCGTCGATATTTACAAAACCCAAGGCGCGCCAGTAACGACGGGCCTGCCCTATATCAACATTTAGCTCTTGCGCGGCTTGGCGCAGGGTTTTTACGGGCTGTGCGCCGAGCATCTGTACCGCTGGCGGATCGAGCGGCAATTGTGCATCGGTATCAATCACACAGGCAATGGTATCTCAGATCACATTTAGGACGCAAAGCGGGTTTTTAAAACGTCTCCGGCCTGCACTTCTACCTCTCCAGTAGGGGTGGAAATGACCAGTTGTGGGCGAATATCTATGGCGGTGCCAACGACGGCGTCGGCACCCTCCCCTACCTGCACCTGCTGACCTAAGGTCAGACAACCGTCGCAAATTCGCCTGTGTAGCACCGGCGGCAGGGAAGTAACCTTGGCTGGGCCCTCGCCGCTTACCCCCAGCTCACGTAGCGCAAAATCAATGGTGGTACCTAGTTCTAGCACTAACGCCGGAATTTTAACGTTAGCCCCCGCCAGCGCCAGCGAACCGGCCCAATCAACCGGCAGTTGCTCGCGGCTTTGGGCCACATTGATGCCTACACCGGCAATTACCGCATACTTACCCTTAGGGTTGGCCACTAGCTCGCATAGCACCCCGCAAACTTTGCGGGCTTGGCCCCAGCCGGGCACCTGCTCTAGCTCAATACCTGAGCCTTCACGGGGCTGAATTAGCACGTCATTGGGCCATTTGGTGCCCACCTGCCACAGATTTGTATCTAGGTGGCGGGCTAGTAGTTTTGCTACCGCATCACCAATAACTAGCGGCAGCCAACCCAGTAGCTGCTCGTTTAGGCCGGGATAAAGCACGGTTGATACCAGTAGGGCGCCCCGCTCGGGGGTCACCCAACTGCGCCCGCCGCGTCCGCGTCCAGCAGTTTGGCTAATAGCTCGCAGCGCCGATAGGTGGGGCCAGCGGCTGGGGGCATCTGACCGCAGTAGCCCGCCTGGGGTGGTTAGTTGTGAGTAAAGATAGGTTTGGGTGGAATCAATTTTTTCCACGACGGTTAAACGGCTAAATCCCATGCGTCAAGCTTCCCACATCTGCGTCTTTGCGCGTTAACTAGGGATAATCTAGGCCCATGATTGTGCTTGCTTCTAAATCTTCAGGTCGTTTAGCTACCCTACGAGCTGCCGGCATTGAGCCGCAGGTGACTGTGTCTGAGGTGGATGAGCGCGCCGTTGAGCAGCAGGTGCGTAGCACCCAGCCTGATTGTGGGCCGCAGGTGGTGGTGCAGGCTTTGGCTTTAGCTAAGGCGCAGGCGGTGGCGCACCAGCTTGGCCGCAGCGGGCAGGTTGCTGGCTGGCGTTATGTGGTGGGCTGCGATTCTATGCTGTTTATTGACGGCCAGTTGGTGGGTAAGCCTGCTAGTGTCGACGACGCCGTCGAGCGCTGGCGTTCTATGCGTGGCCGTAGTGCCACGCTGTTTACTGGCCACGCGGTTATTGCGTTAAGCCCCACCAAGGGCTACAGCCCTGATAGCCCCCAGGCGCAGGGGGTCTCGCGGGCGGTAATTAATTTTGCCGAGGTGAGCGATAAGGAAATAGCGGCTTATGTGGCCAGCGGTGAGCCCATGTACTGTGCGGGCGCCTTCACAATTGATGGCCTGGGTGGGGCTTTTATCGAATCTATTGAAGGCGACCCGCACGGAGTAGTGGGTCTGTCACTGCCCTTGCTGCGTAGGCTATTGGCGCAGCTGGGCGTGACCTGGACTGACCTGTGGCAGAGCTAAGGGCTAGAGACCGCAGATAAGTCCTTGACGTATGCGCCAGATCTTATCTTTGTAGATGAGATAGCGTTCGTACGTTGGAACCGTTGACGAGGGATCTGGCGTAAATGGATGGCAAGCACTAGGCGTGGAGCCGTCTACAGCGAATGCCTCTAGTAGGTATTTACGCTGCTGAGATATACCTGACAAGAAACTTATGCCGTTAGGGCCAGCACCACGTTCACAAATCCAGAAATTTCCCTTGACTGTGGCTATGTCACTGACCTTGAACTCGGGTGCTTTATCAGCGTGCTCATTACACCATTTAGCCTTAGCTTCATGGTCTTCACGAGTGTCCCGATAGTACGGGTCTTGGTCACCCAGAGAGGGGTTAGCTGTTCGGGGAGCGGAAGAGCTAATATCACTGGATTTATTACCTGCTTGGGCATTCTCTTTAGTGCTTGAACCGCACCCAGAGGTAATCACTAAATGGAATAATTAGCCAACTTGAGTTGAGCTATTCCATGCCCTGACACCCGACAATTGAGTAAATGCCCACAGGCACTGATATTGCATTTCTCCAGTTACTACGCCATATGCGGTAACTCCGCCTCGCCCGTCAGAGTAATACACCATTCCACCAGAGTCGCCAGGTTTGGTGCCATTTCCGCAATCTGCTTTACCATCAAGATTTTGGTCGCTTTTAACCAGCGTAAGGTGACCAATTTGTACGTCAGTCACGAGCATCTTTTTGTTAGTAGCAACCACATAAAAACGGCACTTTTGTCCAGTAGTAGACCCAGAGGTACACAACGCCGCGCCAATTGGTAAAGTACTGAAGTTACCTCCAGTTATGTTCAAATAACTCGCGTCGCCAGATACTGCACCAGAAAATACTTTCAGTGCGTAATGAGATCCTGTTAGCAGCTGCCAGTCTCCATAAGCATGAGCTGTGGCAGACCAGGTGGTAGTGAAAGTGGAACCTACGAACTTTTGCCCAGTACCGTTGTTCCATGTCCCTTTTCCACAATGCCCTGCAGTAAGAGTGTGAAATTTACCTGCTACAGAAATAGGTACCCCTGTAGAGCAGCGCGTTCCAGAGTTGGTAATAGCTCCACCCGCAAAATACATGGGGTAGTCATTTTGTCGGCCAATATCGGGCTGAATCCTTTCACCGGCATTGAAGGTCAACTTCACACCTAGCTCAGCACCATCTACAGGCATAGGAGCACGCTCGGCTAAATAGCTTGGCTCAACATCTACTGTCACACTGTTGGTTTCCGCAGATAGACCTACACCTAGAACTGGGTTACCCCACAGATTATTCTCAGTGACGTAGTCACTGACCCTTTGGGCATCAGCTTCAGTCACAGTGGTGGTCTTAACCCTGATGTGCTGGGGGTACTTTGAAGCCAAAGCCGATAGCTGCGTCATACCTGGACCAGCAACGTCACGCACATATACCTCTAGCACCTGCCTGTCAGAGGTTAGTGAGCTATCGATAATGTTATCGGAATGGTGTTCCCGCAATGGCGTGAAGTCCGCCAGAATTTTGTACATGACCTCTGGTTGTTCACCACGCCACACGCGATTTCCAGTTTGGTCGGTTTCTACCACACCAACATCCGCATTGGCAAAGTCTGGATTTTCGATCGGAGCCAGGGCAGCTGCACCTACGCCACTGATAGACAGCAACGTTAAGGTTGCAACTAGGGAAATGATAGCTTTCCGCATGATTCGAGCTTTCAAGTAAAGGAATGGATATGGGGATCAGTCTCTAAAGAGCACTGCATGGTTGGGAGCAGCTGCCTAGTCACATCGGCTGGGTAGCCAGGTTTGATCTCTCTTTAATTGTGTCTCCGCTACCAGTAGCATGCAGCAAAAAACGGCTAGAAGAACAGGGTTAAGGGTCAAAAAGTGTGTCCGGAATCGCGGATTTTCACGGATTGACCTGTAGGTTTCCGGAAAGTAT